>TARA_R110000751_G_scaffold39719_10_pt1 | contig 71630 bp, 60 predicted proteins | sample TARA_R110000751 | Tara Oceans TARA_R110000751 (sample SAMEA4398001) | marine metagenome | biome: Polar Biome; feature: [MES] marine water layer (ENVO:01000295) within the mesopelagic zone...; material: water (ENVO:00002006), including particulate matter (ENVO:01000060) such... | reverse complement strand
CATTCCACATTCCACATTCCACATTCCACATTCCACATTCCACATCCCACATCCCACCTTATCCGGACACCTTCTTTATACCTAATAAAGGATTACCTCATTGGACATACCTCATACCTGTAAAAACTAATTATATTTGTTGAATGTTAACGACAGATGGCAAAAAGGAAAAAAAATAAAAACCAAAAAAGCAAGTGGACACACCATTACCGCATGGTGGTGCTCAATGACGACACTTTTGAAGAACGTTTTAGTCTTAAGCTAAATAGACTCAATGTATTTATAGTAACTCTTATAAGTGCTGTTTTATTGATAGGAGCAACCACAGTTCTCATTGCATTTACACCTATACGAGAATACATTCCTGGATATGCTGATGTAACCACTAAGAGAAACTCTATACAACTCACTAAGGAAACAGATTCTATACAGCAGGTTTTACGTACCAATGAGGAGTTTTATTCTCGTATTAAAATGCTGCTCAATGGAGATATTACTTCAGAAGAATACGAGCGTATTGACAGCACAGCTAAGGTAGAAACGGATATAGAAATCACAAACCTTAAACCTATCAAAGAAGACAGTCTTTTGAGAGAAGAAGTAGCTCAGGAAGAACGGTACAGTGTCATTGCCGGAGCAAAGGCCAAAACGAACTTTGTCTTCTTCCCACCAGTAAAAGGAATTATTTCTGGAGACTACGATGCAGAGATCAAACACTATGCAGTGGATGTAGCAGCAACTACAGGCACCCCTATAAAAGCCGCTGCTGATGGAACGGTAGTTTTTGCCAGCTGGAGTGTAGAAACTGGTCATACTATGCTTATAGAGCACGCTTATGGTTTGATTACGGTTTACAAGCATGCAGGAAGTCTTCTCAAAGAGCAAAATGACAAGGTACTTGCAGGAGAGGTGATCGCTAGCGTTGGAAATACGGGAGAACTGACCACAGGGCCTCACCTTCATTTTGAAATTTGGAGCGATGGGTATTCGCTAGATCCTACTAACTTTATCAATTTTGAATAAATGTCGTTAAAGTCACTCGGCGCAAAGATTTTTGCCGCAATAACTGATAGAAAAACTAAAAAATGGGCTACAGATCCCGTAGGTTCACAGGAAAAGGTTTTTAAAAATTTATTAAAGACTGCTTCGGGCACCGCTTTCGCGAAAGCGCACTCCTTTTCCAGCATCCAAACACATAAAGACTTTATACAACAGGTTCCAGTAAGAGATTACGAGCAATTACGCCCGTTTGTAGACCGAGTAGTCGCTGGCGAAAGCGATATTTTATGGCCAGGAAAGCCTCTTTACTTTGCCAAAACCTCTGGGACTACCAGTGGCGCAAAATACATTCCCCTTACTGCGGAATCCATGCCAGAGCATATCAAGGCAGCTCGTAATGCCATATTGAGTTACATACATGAAACTGGTAAAGCAAAGTTTGTGGATGCTAAGATGATTTTTCTTCAAGGAAGTCCAGAAATGGAGTCTAAAAACGGTATCCAACTCGGCAGACTGAGCGGTATTGTTGCACATTATGTGCCTAATTACCTACAGAAAAATAGATTGCCCTCTATGAAAACCAATTGCATTGATGATTGGGAAACAAAAGTAGAGGCTGTTATCGATGAAACCTTACCAGAAAAAATGAGCGTTATTTCTGGAATTCCTAGTTGGGTGCAAATGTATTTTGAGCGCATCGTGCAACGTACAGGTAAAAAAGTAGGCGAGGTTTTTCCAGACTTCAATTTATTTATTTATGGAGGGGTTAATTTTGAACCTTACCGCGCTAAATTTGATCAACTCATAGGCCGTCAAGTAGACAGTATAGAATTATTTCCTGCGAGTGAAGGCTTCTTTGCTTATCAAGACAAGCAAAACGAGAAAGGAATGTTATTGCTTCTCGATGCAGGTATTTTTTATGAATTCATTCCTGCCAATCAGTTCCAGGAGGAACAGCCACCTCGATTAAGCATAGGAGAAGTTGAAATAGGAATCAATTACGTCATGATTATTTCTACTACCGCAGGATTGTGGGCTTATAACCTAGGTGACACTATTGCTTTTACCAGTACAAGCCCTTATAAAATTGTTGTGACTGGTCGTATCAAACATTACATCAGCGCGAGTGGCGAGCATGTTATAGGTAAAGAGGTAGAAGAAGCTATGAAAGCGGCATCTACTCCATTGAGTATTATCATCAATGAGTTTACGGTAGCGCCTCAATTGAGTCCAGAAAACGATGCGCTTCCTTACCACGAGTGGTTTGTGGAATTTGGTGCGAATACCGACTTAGACCTGCCACAGTTATCTCAAGTTTTAGACCTCAAAATGAGAGAACAAAACAGCTATTACGACGATTTAATTACAGGAAAAATACTGCAACCTTTAAAGCTAACCGCTGTACCTGAAAACGGTTTCAAGGTTTATATGAAAACCATAGGCAAACTAGGAGGCCAAAATAAACTCCCTAGACTATCTAACGATCGTAAAATAGCTGAGGTGCTAGAGAAGATCATCCAGCAAAAGGCTTGATTTTTTATTCCTACTAATTGGAATTGATTTTATTGTGAATGAATAGGATCTTATAAAAAAGGTGCGAGAATCACCCATGACTCCATTGATGTGCAAAGTAAGTTTAGTAAATACATAGCTGGTTAAGAAAGCGTTTATCAAGGAGATACATCAGTATCCCTAGAAGTATTTAACAGTTATAAGATCTTGAATTTTTTTAATTCTTTAGACATGTGTACTATTAATACAGGGTTCGGTTCTCATAAATAAGCGGTATTAATAACCGATAAAACGAGGGGTGAAGAACAGTTTGCATATAGCTTTGCAGATCAGCATCGCTTAAGAATGGAAATTTTTACTTTTCTGACGTCCTTATAGCTGCAGCGTTGGAGTAGAGCTTATGTTATCAGAAAACCGGTTAAACAACCTCAAGGATAAAACACTAGAATACGTTAAAGAACACCATATAAAGCACCTTGTTTTTTCTAGAGAATCCGTTAGTAAAAGCAAAAAGTTGTTAAATCAACTTAGTCAAGTAGGAGTTAAGATCTATGTTTACTATGTTAATTTTCAAGCAGGAAGGAATGAGAAATATGCAGTTGAATATAAATTGGGTTCTGTTTTTGGCATGTATGCTGATGACTGGAATTTTAAAGCAAATTAATTAGTGATTAAAATCGCCTTTTTAGTAAATCCTATTTCTGGAAAAAACGGAAATAAACTAGAGTTCAAGCAAATCAACACCTTCTTTGACTTCGATAAATACGCTATTGAAATACGCTATTCTTCTTCTAAAAGTGATTTAGAGCGATTGACAAAAGAGTGTATTCATAAAGGTTGCGATATCATCGTTGCTTCTGGAGGTGATGGTACGGTGAACACAATTGCAAAATTTCTAGTGAATTCAAATATTAAATTAGCCATACTTCCCAGAGGATCTGGCAATGGCCTTGCAAGTCATTTGGGCTTGTCAAAATCTATAAAAAAACTCTGCTCCTCTATAAAGCATGCCGAGACCGTTCACATAGACTGTGGAGAAGTAAATGGAACTTATTTTTTCTCCAACTTTGCCCTAGGCTATCCAGCTGATGTGATACACCGATACGACAAGGATACTAAAAGAGGCCTTTCTAGTTATGTCCACCACAGTTTGAAATCCTTTTTTAGTAAAAATAAAGATGTGATTATGCTAGAAAAATCTGATAAGCCAAAATTTTGTGTACTCATTTCTAACACCAAATATCTAGGCTATAACGTATCCCTTACTCCTAAGGCAGAGATCAATAACGGATTGTTAGATATCGTTTTTGCAAATTCAAGAATAGACCTTGCTTTAAAAATGGCAGGATCGATTCTTTTCAAGAAGAATTTTGCACACTCAGTAAGTGAGGTTGTATTGAGCAGCAATGATAGTTGTTCAGCACAGCTGGACGGGGAACCCATTCATCTGAAATCTCCATTTCATATTACGGTGAAGAAAAACTGTCTTAAAATTATTGTGTAGCGCTTATATAAATGAATAAAAATCTTTCTTAAGACGATTCTACAAAGATGTATCTTTGCTACGAAAGAATATTTATGCCGATAATTAACGTAGAACCACGGACCAGAGCTCAAGAAAGTACTAATGCTATAGAGCGCATGTACATCACCATGCGACATCTTTTTAATAGAGGCTTTTATAAACCTATGGGAGTGAGTGGTGAATCTTTAAGAGAATCCTTACTCACAGTAAGACCAGAAATCTACGGTTCCATTGCTGAGGACAAGATAGAATTAAACGGTTTACTTTACGTCATGGACCGACTTCCAGTAGGAATAGAAGAGTGCACTTACATCAACCTTACTAGTGATGAAGGTTATGAAGGCTCTCATTTTAAGGCTATTATTCCTAAAAAAAGAAGACGTAATTGTTACCGTATTGATGGGCAGCAAATGAATATTGAGGTGACTCGTGGAAGATCTGAAATCTATGACATTCTAACACACCTTACTTTTTTGATGATAGAATCTCATAAGATCATGAAACAAGTGATCGTGGGGGATAATGGAAATACTACAAGAGACTGGAAAAGTCTAGAAACAGCTGTTTCAAAGAAAAAACTCACTCAAGAAGAAAAAGAAGTAGCTATTACTCATGTAGCAAATATTCTAGGGCGCACCTTTGATGAGGTGACCTCTGTTTATGCAGACTTTGCTACCGAAGGAAACCCTAATAGGTTTTTAAGCATCATTTACCACTTAGGCAAGCTTGCAAAACAAGAAGTTCTCGATGAAGAAAAACGTCTCGTGACTTTTTCTCCAGTGTTAAGAGAGCGACTAGGTCATCACATTCACGGTGATGCTTGGGCCTTGAGAATCAAAAAACACCTGATTGAAAAAGGACTTTTTGAAAGACCCTTGCACATTATTAGCGCTAACCTACACAGCGTTATGAACTCGCTTTATGGTCCTGTAGCCTTGGCCTCTCAAATGGCAAAGAAAAGCCGGATGGAAATCTTTGCAGATTTGAGCAACGATAGCGGGAAGAAAAACCGCGATTTGATCAAGAAACATGCACTATCCAGGGGAATGACGGAGCTTAAGGATAAAAGCGGCACTAATATAGATGTACAGATTTTTGATCTTGCGACTTGTGAATTTGAAAAAGTAGACTTTTGCGATCCACGCTTTCGCGAAAGCGAGAACGACACAAAACCAGTTCTTATCGTGATGGATTATGCTTTTGGCGAGCAGGCTTATGAAACGATGGACGAGTTGCTCAAACCTTTTAAAGATGAGCAAGGAAAAACACACCAGATGAATGTTCAATCCATCAATATCATGGGTAAAGCAGGTATTCTGGAAGGAGATAAAGGCGATATAATGGTGCCTGATGCACATGTTTTTGAAGGTACAGCAGATAATTATCCCTTTAAAAACAGACTTTCTAAAAAAGACCTCGAGAGCGATGATATCAAAGTCGTTACTGGATCTATGGTGACTGTTTTAGGGACTTCACTACAAAATAAAGATTTATTAGACTTTTTCTATAATTCCAGTTGGAAAGTCATAGGACTAGAAATGGAAGGTGCTCATTATCAAAAAGCCATACAGGCAGCATCTCGAGTAAGACGCAGCATACGTAAAAAAGTAAAAGTGCGGTATGCCTATTACGCAAGTGATAACCCGTTAAAAACAGGACATACGCTAGCAAGTGGTGGTTTGGGATTGATAGGGGTAAAACCTGTTTATGTTATTACAGAGAAGATACTGGAACAAATCATAGAAAGTAGTATTAAAGTAGTACCGCAACAAGAGGAAGAAAAAGAGTAATAATTTTACTGAAAATTATGCGTTTAAAGAATTCAGAGACTTCAATTATATTTGAAGACTTGAAAAAATAACAACTTCATGGACAACCAACCTAACAATAATCAAGAACAAGAGGTAGATTTAGTACCTGTTTTTGTGTGGATCAGCAATGGATTTAAGAATCTTTTTAGTGCCATAGGAGGATTCTTTAAAGGAATTGCACACTTCCTTATTTTGTTTTTAATCTTTATTAAAAATAACATCATATTATTAGGGGTCCTATCCATCTTAGGAGGAGGCCTTGGGATGTATACCAGTAGAGAAAATAAAAAGAACTTTACGGCACAATTAAGAGTACAACCTAATTTTGAAAGTGCTGGACAATTAATTTCTAATCTCGAATACTACAAGTCCTTAGTAGATCAAGAAGATTTTAAGAACCTAGGGAAGGAGTTAAACATATCTATAGAAGAAGCTAGTCAGCTGAAAAACTTTGAGATAGAAGCTAATTTTAACGATACAGAGCTTCTTGAAGAATACGATTTCTTGGCACGCAGCGCAGACACTATTGCACTAGAAAACTACACCTTTGAAGGCTTTAAACAGGCAAAAAGAGCTATTGATTACCAATTTTATAAAGTAGAAATAGTTTCTAAGGATAGAGCAGTTTTAGAAAAAGCAGCCTCAGTAGCTGTTCAAGTAGAGGATAACCCACTGATCAAGGCGCAACGATTAGCCAGTAGGGAAACAACGGCCTTTAATATTCGCAATATGGAGTATCAATTGCAAGAGATTGATTCCCTAATAGGAGCATTTCAAGTGTCCATTAAAAACACCGATTCTAAGGCCTCTCAAGGCACCAGTGTATTTGTCAATGGACAGAATAAAACCGATGTGTTTAGAGATTTGTTTAACGAAAAGTCCAAAACCTTATTTAACCTGGAAATTGAGCGGGAAAAGAAATACAGTTACGAAAACACCGTAAATATCGTTTCTTATTTTATTAAAAAAGGAGTGATAGAGAAAAAGCACCTTACGCTTACTTACGCATTGGTGTTTTTTGGTTTAGGTCTTCTTATAGCATTGGTACCATTGGTATTGCGATTTTTAAATAACTATCAAAAAGAAGCTATCAAGTGAATATAATTGAGACACCACTTTTAGACTGTAAGATTATTGAACCCGCTGTTTTTAAAGATGCTCGAGGTAAATTCTGTATTGCTTTTGACAGTATCGCTTTCGCGAAAGCTTTACCTCAACAAGCAGCTTTTATTACTATTAATGAAAGCACCTCTTCTTACGGTGTTTTAAGGGGCTTACACGCCCAAAAAGCAGATGCAGCACAAACCAAGCTGATAAGATGTGTACAAGGTCGTATACTAGACGTTGCAGTAGATTTTAGACCAGACTCACCTACTTACTTAAAGCATTTTACTATAGAGTTGTCAGGAGATAATCACAAACAGTTACTTGTGCCTAGAGGCTTTTTACACGGCTTCTCCGTACTTTCAGAAACGGCTATTGTGAATTATCAAGTAGACAATACCTATCAGCCAGAAATGGAAGTGGGCTTGAGGTACGACGATCCAGAATTAAACATAGACTGGCAACTGCCGGAAGAAGACATGATCCTTTCTGAAAAAGATGAGAAGTTGGGATTCCTCAAATAACCACTAAATTTTACCGTTTTGAAAATTCTTATTACAGGTGCAAATGGCATGTTGGGAACTGCGATAAAAGCAGCCTTGCAAGAACAAGAACTCTTCTGTTTTTCAAGTAAGGAACTGGATATTTGCTGTAGTTTTCAATTGGATCAAAAGGTCAAAAATATACGACCAGATTATATCATCAATTGTGCGGCCTACACAGCGGTGGACTTAGCAGAAGCCGAAGAAGATAAAGCTTTTAAAATAAACGCGCTTGCTGTTCAGAAAATGGCGCAAATCTCAAAACAATACAAGGCTACTTTAATTCATTTTTCTACAGACTATGTTTTTAAAGGCGATGCTGCAACTCCATACGAGACGGATCATGAAACAGATCCTATAAATGTGTATGGCGCGAGTAAACTTGCAGGAGAAAAGGCCATTACTCAAATAGGGTGCAAACATTATATTTTTAGAATTTCCTGGCTGTACGCACCACACGGCAAAAACTTCTTTAAATGGGTGGCTGGAACAGACATGAAGGAATTGAAAATAGTAGACTCTCAAACCGGTTCTCCTACCAGTGCGCTAGATGTAGCTGCTTTTATACATCACGTCCTTAAAAACGATCCTACAGCTTATGGCACCTATCACTTTACCAATCAAGGAGCGTGGACCTGGTTTGATTTTGCACAAGCGATTAATAACAAGTTGGATTTAGGTAAAAAAATAACTCCAGTAGCAGAGTTTAAAACTGCTGCAAAACGACCCGCTTATAGCGTGATGAACTGTGAGAAAACAGAAGGTGTTTTTGATTATCAGATTCCTTCTATTGAAGAAGGGTTAGATAGAGTGGTGAGGCAATATAATAGTTAATTTGTACTATTGACGATAAGTGAATTAAAATTGATTTTTATTCAATTGTGGGATTTCATACGCAACTATTTACATGTTTACCCATCTATATAGAAACCATTACCATGAAAACCGTCTATTTCACCTTTTTACTTTCCATTGCTGTTTCTTTAAACACAGTTGCTCAAATTATTAATATTCCAGATGCCGCTTTTAAAACAGAGTTGTTAAGTGGAACTGTGACAATGGATATTACAGGAACTCTTGTTAATATCGACTCCAACCAGGATGGAGAGATAAGTATAACTGAAGCAGATGTCGTTAATGGTATTTATGTTTTTGAAGATACTATTTTAGATTATACTGGTGTAGAACATTTTTCAAATTTAGAAAGGTTGTTTATTGTTAACCATTCACTCATTAGTTTTACTTATAATTTTCCGCAGGTTCGAGATCTTGACTTAATTGCTGATAACTTACAAGTATTTAATCCTGTTTTACCTCAATTATTAGTGTTGGATATAGAGGCAGATACTATGAGTAGATTGGATGTATCTATGATCCCTTCTCTTCTTGAATTAGACGCTAATGACGCGAACTTCACCGAGCTTTATATCGACAATCCTAATCTAAATCTAGTTAAGTTAAATGGTAATAATTTAACTGAAATTGATTTGTCAAGATGCCCTAATCTAGGTATTGTAACGGCTTTTGGCAATCCTAATCTAAACTATATCAATGTAAAAAATAATACCAATAACACATCAACTGTTTGGGTAAGCACATTGTCTACACCACTTTATGTCTGTGCTGATGAACATGAAATTTCTTATTTACAAAATTACTTTTCACAACATCAAAACGTACCTAATTTAAATATAAATAGTTATTGTTCTTTTGGATTGGGAGGAGATTATAATGAAATTCAAGGATCTATTTTTTTTGACGAGAGTAATAACGGTTGTTCAATAAATAGTCCTAAGCTTACTTATTTCCCAATTGAACATACAACTGGAAGTTCAACTGGAAGAATTACCTCTAATGCCCAAGGTGACTATTACATACCTGTTGGGAACGGAACTAATAATTTAACTTTAGTTCCTGAAAACCCATCCTATTGGAATGTATCTCCGCCTAACTTTTCTGTTAGCTTTCCTACGCAAACCAGTCCTGTGACACAAGATTTCTGTGTAAGTGCAAACGGCTCAATAGAAGATCTAGAAGTTATGATTCTCGAAATGTCAGAGCCTCGTCCTGGTTTTGATGTAGATTATAGAGTAGTGGTAAGAAATAAAGGAAATCAGTCGGCAAGCGGAATAGTTACTTTAGAGTTTCAAAATGACTTTATGACCTTGTTATCAACTAATCCTACAGCAGCAACACCAGCGGTAGATCAATTGAGATGGAGTTTTTCAAATTTGAGTCCGCTTACTAACTTAGACTTTGATTACACGATGACACTCAACACGCCTACGGCAACTATTAACCCATTAGATATAGGTGATTTTGTCAATTTCACAGCAACGGTAACAGGAACAGGAACAGATGCCAAGCCTGCAGATAATATCATGGACTTCAAGCAAGAAATATTTAACAGCTACGACCCTAATGATAAAACCTGTTTACAAGGCGCAACGATCACACCTAGTCAGGTAGGCGATTATGTGTATTATAAAATCCGCTTTGAGAATTTAGGAACGGCTAGTGCTGTAAATGTGGTTGTAAAGGACGAGATCAATCTATCGCAATTAGATATGAATACGCTGGTACCTTTAGATAGCAGTCACGATTATGTAACTCGAGTAAGAGATAACAATGTAGTAGAATTCATCTTTGAGAATATCAATCTGGATTTTAATGATGCTACAAACGATGGGTATGTAGTTTTTAAAATCAAAACCCTAAGCACTTTAAGTGACGGCGATACCTTTGACAACACCGCAGGGATTTACTTTGACTTTAACGCACCTATCATTACCAACACAGAGGTAGTTAGCATTATGAGTACCGCTAGTATAGGAGAAGTGACTGATGAAAGCGTTGTCATTTTCCCTAACCCAAGTAATGGAATTCTTAATGTAAATTCAAAAAACAGTATCAAAAGTGCCTCGCTTGTTGATTTAAATGGCAGGATGTTAAAGCAAATGAATTTTATAGGAAATGAGACCAACCAGCAATTAGATTTCTCTAGTTTAGGAAAGGGAATTTACTTTTTGACAGTAACTACAGATTTTGGTTTTAGAGTTGAGAAACTGGTAATAAAGTAAAGGGTTGATTATTATCTCGCTTTCGCGAAAGCGAGACCTTAACAATTACTTAGGAAACCTTATTTTTACAGCTTTACAAAAAGAATATGTCTGTACAGCATCATAAAGTAGCCTTAATCACTGGAGTCACTGGTCAAGATGGCGCTTATTTAAGCGAGTTTTTATTAAAAAAAGGTTATGAAGTACACGGTATCAAGCGCCGTGCTTCTCTATTCAACACAGATCGTATCGATCACTTGTATCAAGACCCGCATGAGGCTGATGTAAAATTCAAATTGCATTATGGCGATCTTACAGATACGACTAACCTTACCAGAATTATCAAAGAAACACAGCCAGATGAGATTTATAACCTTGCGGCTATGTCACATGTACAAGTTTCTTTTGAAATGCCGGAATACACTGCAAATGCAGATGGTATAGGAGCCTTACGAATTTTAGAATCGGTACGTATACTTGGTTTGGAAAAGAAAACCAAAATCTATCAAGCCTCTACCTCAGAATTGTATGGTAAAGTGCAAGAAATACCACAATCAGAAACCACCCCATTTTATCCGCGCAGTCCTTATGCCGTAGCAAAAATGTATGCGTATTGGGCAACCGTAAATTATCGGGAAGCTTATGGCATGTTTGCTTGTAACGGAATTCTTTTTAACCATGAATCTCCAGTACGAGGAGAGACATTTGTTACTAGAAAAATTACTCGTGCGACTTCTAAGATCGTAAAAGGTCTTCAAGACAAAGTCTATTTAGGAAACCTAGATGCCAAAAGAGATTGGGGACACGCTAAAGATTATGTACGCATGATGTGGATGATCCTGCAACACGATGAGCCAGAAGATTGGGTGATCGCTACAGGAACTACCACTAGCGTGAGAGATTTTATACGCATGGCATTTCAGTATATAGGTATAGACTTAGAGTTTACAGGCGAAGGCGTGGAGGAAAAAGGAACAATAAAATCTTGCTCCAATCCGGACTACCAATTAGAAATAGGTAAAGAAGTCGTAGCCGTAGATCCGCGATACTTCCGTCCTACAGAGGTAGATTTATTGATAGGAGATCCTACAAAAGCAAAAGAAAAACTAGGTTGGGTTCCAGAAATTGCACTCCAAGAACTGGTAAACGATATGATGCAAAGTGATTTACACCTCATGTCTCGCGAGGAATATTTGAAAAAAGGCGGTTACCGCATCAACAACTATTTTGAATAAGCCTAGCCCTTTCCAATGGAAAGGGAATTTGAACTCGAACTTGAACTCGAAAATTGAAATAGTTTTTAATAAAGTAATTAGAAAATAAACAGCTTTAATATAAGATGAAAGCAATAAGCGATCGAAATGTGGTTCTTTCCTTTGGAAAGGATTTAGGATAGGCTAAGAGGCTTTTGAGTAAAGAATATCGATTAAAGAATATGGAATATAGAAGTTCATTCCAAAGTGAAGTACTTAGGATTGGAAAAGTTATTATAAAGAACACATAAATACAAATCATTAAGAAAAAAGTCCTCACCCCTGGAGAGGATTTAGGATAGGCTAAGAATAAAGAATGGAGAAATCTTCAAAAATATACATTGCTGGGCATCGTGGTCTGGTAGGAAGCGCTATTGTGACGGAGTTAAAAGAATTAGGTTATACTAATTTTGTTTTAAGAACTCACAAGGAATTAGACCTTACCAATCAACAGGCCACAGCCGATTTTTTCGCTGATGAAAAACCAGAATATGTATTTCTGGCAGCAGCAAGTGTAGGAGGTATTGTGGCAAACAACACCTATAGAGCCGACTTTATTTATAAAAACTTGATGATTCAGAATAATGTGATACATCAGAGTTATTTAAATGGGGTGAAGAAATTATTGTTTTTAGGAAGCACCTGTATTTATCCTAAAATGGCGCCACAACCTATGTCAGAAGACAGTTTGCTTACCGGGCCTTTAGAATATACCAACGAACCTTATGCCATTGCAAAAATTGCGGGTATCAAGATGTGCGAGAGCTATAATTTACAATACGGCACCAACTTCATTTCAGTGATGCCTACTAATTTGTATGGCCCCAATGATAATTTTGATTTACAAAAATCTCATGTACTACCGGCATTGGTTCGTAAAATGCATCTAGGCAAGTTATTGATGCAAGGCAATGAGCAAGCTATATGTGAGGATTTAGGGGTGAATAGTTACGCTTTCGCGAAAGCGGAATTACAAAAAAACGGCATCACAGAAAACAGCATCGCTTTATGGGGAACAGGTACTCCTAAACGGGAGTTTCTATGGTCACATGATATGGCCAAAGCCTGCGTTTATTTAATGAAAAACATTGATTTTAAGGAGGTAAAAGGAGTTGACAAAGACATAAGAAATACCCACTTGAACATAGGGACAGGAGAAGATATTGCCATCAAAGACTTGGCAGAGCTGATCAAAAAAACCGTAGGTTATCAAGGCAATCTCGATTGGGACGCCTCAAAACCAGACGGTACCCCACGCAAACTCACTGATGTATCCAAGCTTCATAAGTTGGGCTGGAAACACGAGGTGGAGCTGGAAAAAGGAGTGGAGATGATGTATGAAGCCTACCTAAACTCTTAAGAATAGCGTTCCCAACAATCAACAAATTGTTGAGCGATATTTATAGAGTCGTGATTTTTTAAAACATAGGCTCTTGCAGTAGAAGAAATTTGATTGAGTTTTTCTTTGTTATCTGCGAGATCGTTTATTGCCTTTACGATAGAGTCAGGATGGTCTGTGATATTAATCAAAGGTTGCTCTTTAAGTTTGTGATATTCCATGAATACAGGTTCACAACCACCTAAAACCACTTTCCCCTTTAACATGCTGGTAAGAGCATTCATGGTAGGTTCAATAAAATTAGTTTGATCAATTAGAACATGTGCCTCAGAAATGACTTTGAGATACTCTTTAAAAGGTAAACTATCTGTTCTAATAAGTTTGATATCTTTACGATCTTGTTTTTTTACCTGATTCAATGCTACATCAATAGTAGGCGTTCCTTTAAATGAGTACCTACCTAACTGAGCCCCATGATACACGTTTAACACCTCCAGTTTAGAGTGATCTATAAGGTCTGGTTGTTCTCCAGATATTTGGATAGGTTGCAGGATGACTGGGGCACAGTTTTCAAAATCTTGATAAGGTATTTGATAGGATATACTTCCAGGAATGATGGCTTTACAGTTGTGAGCTAGAAATTTGTTAGCGTCGCTTCTACCTTTATGCGTTTCCCAATGGGCTTTTTCTTTACCTGTATCTTCTAGAAAACCCAGATGAGGTGATTTGGTAAATTTATTATCTCGATAGGCTTTCCACCAGTAATAGTCATCTCCTACAGCACTTAAGAAAACACTACCGTTGTTTTTTAAGATTTTCTTGTAGAGATAAAGGTTGTTTGCTACGGCCGCAAAAACGTTTGGATTAATAATTTGAACAATATCAAATCCTTTCATTTTACTAATCGCAAGATTTTCCTTGATAATACGTACGAAAGTATTAACATATAAATTTTTACTTCCACCAAATAAATCTATGTCCCGATTATAATTTTTATACAAGTCACCATCGTTTGCAAGTACTACCTCATGGTTCAATGCACGTAGTCCATGAGCTAGATTGTTAAAATAGTTACTGTACTCTCCTAAGAGAAGAATCTTTAATTTTTGGGCCATAAAACCTTTCTAAATAATATTAATTGAAACACGAGACAACTTAACGCGGTCGTCAAATGTGCGATGGTGACACCGAGTAATTTGAATTGATCAAGTAGTAAATAGCTGACTGACATGTAGACGGCCATCTGTAAGACTTCATTAAACACATAAGCTTTGGTCATGCCTTTTGCAATTATTAAGTAACCAGTGACTAAAGTTATTGCTTTAATTCCATCTCCTAATATTTGATACAAAAATAGGTCTTGTATAGGAAGAAACTCGTCTGAATATAAGATCTTAATAATAAATACACGCAGGAAGTAAAGCGCTAGGACCCCTATAAAACTAATAGGAATAACAATTTTGTAAACCTTAAATAATTCTTTTCTAAGTTCATTCTTAGACAAGCTAGAAAAAGTAGGTAATAAATACGTGCTGTAAGATGCCGCAAGTACCATTAGAAAAACCGATGATAACCGGACTAAGGCTTCCCACATTCCTGCTTGATCTATTCCTAATCGATCACCGATCAGTTTACGTAATAGGAAATAGGTCATAGGTACGGTAAGAGCACTTGCAAATGCCATTAGAGAGAACCTGAAGAGTTTTTGAGAGAAGGCCCATTGTATTCTTTGAACTAAAGAAATCTGGAGCCACCAGTCTTTATATACAAATAATAGTGTAGGGATAATAACAACCGCTTGATTGATACAGAATCCTAATAAGACGCCATCTAATTCATAAAAATATAGTAAAAGTAGGGTAACCAGTAGACTGAAAATATTTCCTACTAGACTTATTAGAACAAACCTTTTGATCTCTCTTAAACCATTTAAAATATTTAAAAAAATGAGATTTAAGGAAAAGAAAACAGTAGAAATTCCTGTTACAGCAAATAAATAGGCATAGTTACTTTCTAATAAAACATAAGTACTAATTTGATTCCTAAAAAGTAGGAGAACCACGCCACAAATACTCGAAAAAACAAAAGCTATTTGAAGAGAATGTACAATCGTTTTTTTCTGTTCTTTAGAATGGTCTTCATATTGAGAAACGTACTTAACTGTGCCCTGTTCAATACCGCCAGTAGCGATAGCTTTTAAGAAAGTTAAAAAATTTGCGAGGTTACCAAGCAAGAACATACCATTTGCCCCATAGAAATAAGCAACAAGCTTTGTTATAATAAGATTGCTGGCAAGTTTAACTACTGTTGAAACACCTGTTAGAATAGAAGAATTAACAAAATTCATTCACGAAGCTCCTTATACAATCTATAATTTTTTCCTGCTGGTCTGATGTTAAATCTGGGTATATCGGTAATCGTACTAGTTGATCAGTATATAAATCTGAAAAAGGCAAACTCTTTGAACCGTGAATTTTACTGTAAAAAGGACTTTTATGTAAAGACAGGTAATGAAAAACAGAATGAATATTATTCTCTTTTAAATAGTTAATAAAGTCTTTTCTGATTTTTGGGGTTTTGCATACCAGATAATACATATGTCCATTATTAGTTCCATATTCAGGCATATGAGGTAAAGAAAATACAGCTTTATGATTTTTAATTTTTTTAAAGGCCTGGTCATATTTGTTCCAGATACTTTTGCGCATACTTTGTATGTCAGTTAATTTTTCTAATTGAGCAAATAGAAAAGCGGCAATGATATCTGACGGTAAAAAAGAACTGCCTATATCTACCCATCCATACTTATCAACCTCACCTCTAAAAAAAGAAGATCTATTGGTTCCTTTTTCTCGTATAATTTCTGCTCTTGAAATAAATTGAGGATCATTAATAATCAATAAACCTCCTTCTCCAGAAATTATATTTTTAGTTTCATGAAAGCTCATAGCTGCGAGATGCCCTATGGTGCCCAGTCTTTTTTTCTCTCCATTTTTATAAATACAGAAACTGTCTATAGCTTGTGCAGCATCTTCAATAACATATAACTCATGACTTGCTGCGATTTCCATGATCTTTTCCATATCACAAGCAACACCAGCATAATGCACAGGCACTATAGCTTTGGTTTGTGGAGATATTGCTTCTTCAATTAGATCAGCATTCATGCAAGGATGATCTTCATAACTATCTATGAAAATAATTTTGGCGCCTCTTAAAACAAATGCATTTGACGTTGATACAAATGTGTATGAAGGCATTATGATCTCATCACCTGGTTGTACATCTATTAAAATAGCAGCCATCTCCAGTGCATCAGTGCAAGAAGTGGCTAATAGAGCTTTTTTAAAGCCCATCTTTTTTTCAAAGTACTCATGGCATTTTTTGGTAAACATACCATCACCAGAAATCTTTCCAGAACGCACAGCTTCTTCAATATAAGAAGTTTCCATTCCTGTGTAATAAGGCCTATTAAAAGGGATCATCTTTTCCATAGATGGTAAATATATTCTCGTTTTTTTAATCTAAAACTATTCTTGAGATAAAGTTTGGTTGCTGCTATGTTTTGGTCTTGAGTGACAACTTCTAAAATGGGTATGTTATTGTGCAGGGTAATTTTAGTTGCGTCTTTTAGTAACTGACTTGCTACACCTTTACCTCTAGCATTTGTCGCAACAGCAATAAGTTCTATACTTACTTTTTCAGTTGCAACTATCTTTAGTTGTATAAATCCATCAATTTTATAAGAACTATTCGTAATCACATAAACTTTAGAACCTTGCTTTTCTTCAATTCCATTATTCATCCATATAGTATATAGCTCTTCAAACTTATTCTTAGGTATTCTTTTATCAAGATTAAATCTAGAATATTTACCACTTTCTAAAACTGTTTCTAGAAGCTCTTCTTTACTATGGATAGACCTATCAAAAGGTTTTGACAGGATTTCTAGAGAAGATTCAGGCAGTAGCGCTGCATTTATAGTATAAGTAGTTTTTATATCTAAAGGTGTTTTATCTATGCTTGTTATAGGTTGATTTGAAGCTAAATAAATTAAATCAAATTCTTGTAAATATTGATTTGCTTTTTCAATTGAAGGTTGCTCATCATTTTGCAGCTGCCACTTCGCCACATTTAAATTAAAAAAATCGCTGTCCCAGTTTAATTTTTGAATCATAGTGGATTACTATTTTTTGCGATTTAATATAAATACAATATAATAATAAATCTTAGGTCAAAGTTACTAATTATATATTCTTAACCTAATTGGTCGTAGGCGTTAGAAACCTAATAAAATTATTTGGAGTTTTAAACTACTTAAGGGGCTGATTAAACCGGATTAAATCTTTTCAACAACACTAAAATTCGATTATAGGTTCATTTGAACAACTCTGTAAAGCCAAAGGAATAATATCAAAAAGCAAACTATGAGATTGGAAAAGAAACATATTGATTAATTTTGTCGAACTTTGGCAAGGTTTTTTGTGAATATTAATCTTAGGAATACTTCAATTATTTTTATGAAAATTATTTTTTTTGAACTTAACGAAGTTCCTCTCAAAATTTTAGAGTATTATCAATCTATGAGGCCAAATTCATGGATCGCCCAAAATTACAATAAGTTCAAGAAATATGAAACGTTTTCTGAAAATGCTGGACACTTATCACCTTGGAACACATGGCCTACTGTGCATAGAGGCGTCTCTAATGAAAAGCATGGTATATCTGAGCTTAATCAAGATCTAACCGCAGTTAATAAGGAACACCCACCTATTTGGGATATTTTATCAACTAACGATGTGACAACCGGTGTTTTTGGCTCTTTACATAGTTTCCCTCTTCCAGAAGAAAAATCTAATGTGAAGTTTCATATACCAGATGTTTTTTCTCCATTACCAAATACACATCCTACTTCTATAGAGTTATTTCAAAAAATTAATTTAAACCTTGCACGTAAGTCTGCTAAAAACGTAGACACAGGTATACCTTTAAAAGAGGTTGTAAGTAATTTAGCGAATATTGCACAACTTGGTTTTAAAATGGATACAATTGCCTGTATTGGTAAGCATTTAGTGGAAGAGAAAATGGATAAATGGAAAACAACAAGAAGAAGAACCTTTCAATCTGTCCTTTCATTTGATGTATTCTATAAATTATTGGTTTCTAAAAAACCTGATTTTGTAACTTTTTTTACAAATCATGTGGCATCAAGTATGCACAGGTATTGGGCGGCCACTTTTCCTGGTGAATATGAAAAATATGAATTTAGTAAAGAGTGGCAAGAAACTTACACTAATGAAATTCTATATACCATGGATCATGCTGATAAGATGCTTGCTAAGCTATCTAAATTTGTGGATCTGAACCCAGAATATAAAATTCTGATATCTTCTAGTATGGGACAAGAACCAATTGAGTCTGAACCTTTAGAAAGTCAATTACTAATTGTAAATAATGAGTTGTTTCTAAACAAGTTAGGGGTGGTTGATAAAGAAGATTATGTTATTTTGCCAGCAATGATTCCTCAATATAATTACACTCTTGTAGAGAGTAAGAAAGAATTATTTAAGTCAAATCTTTCTAATTTAACAATAAATGGAAACCCTGTGGTCTACAGAGAGTTATCAAATGGACATTTTTCAATTGATTTTGGCCAGGCTAATTTAGAAACAATAGAGGTTAAGTTAAATGAGAACATAATTAGCTTGAAGGAAATAGGTATGGAAAATGTAGAGATTGCAGATAAGTCTGGTGCTTCGGCATATCACATTCCTGAAGGTCATTTATTTTCATATCATCCTAGTAATTCAGATTCTAAATTAGTTCAAAATCAAATGCTGACTTGTGATATTGCTCCTGCAATCCTCAATAATTTCGGTGTCGACACTCCAGATTACATGAATAAATTGAAGTTTTCTGATTTGTAAAATATTTAGTTTTGGGTTATGGTAAAAAACATCAAATTACATTTCAATCATACTATCGCGTTTTATTGGAACTTGTTTTTTATTATAGTTTTAATAGGTTCACTTGCTGTTTTTTATCTTCCAGAACGATATATGGCTGATGCTCTTCTTCTAGCAAAAGATCCTTACAATCAAGCAGGATTGCTAGGTAGCTATCCATTTTCATTTTGGTTCTACCAGAATACTGGTTTGGCAAGCTTGTCTTTTCCCTTAATAGCATGGATTCAAATCCCCATTGTCTTCATTTTGTTATATAGACTAGGTCTTCCAGATAGTTTTAAGAGTTTCACATTAAGGAATAGTCTAGTTTGGATGGGTTTACTAGTTTTCGGTATATATATGGGATTTCCATCTAAAGAATTTATCACCATTCTTTGGGTGTTCTTAGTTGCCTTTATTTTAAAAAAAGAAATTTCTCTTTCTAAAAAAGTATTTTTAAGCACCATTTTATTTTTGTTTTTTGGATGGTTCTACAGAGAGTATTTCATTTTAGTTCCTATACTTGCTTTAGGTATTTATTTTTTTAGTTTTATTAAAATAAAGAACAAGGTGCTTTTCAATATAACAGTTGGGCTTGTAATAGTTTCCTTCATGTCCTTAAGTCATGGCATTATAAAAGGACAATTTATTACACAGGCATTTAGAAATAAATTGAATACTGAGCGTGTTTCTTTAAATGATCAAAGTGCATCAACAATGATTCTTTCACCGATAGAACCGGACACTTTTCACGGGGAAGTCTTTGGAATATTTTATGGCTTTTTCAGTGTAAATTTACCTATTACGGGAATGAGGTTTTTGTTAAAACCTCAGGTGCTTATTTTTGTTGTGTGGCAAATACTATTATTTTGTACGTTAATTTACTACTATAGAAATGCATATAAAAGTAAAACTCTTTACAACCATGAGTTATGGGTTTTCCACCTTCTATTTGCATACTTTATTATACAAGGTATATTTGAACCAGACCTAGGTAGTGCTGTAAAACACAAATTAGGAGTGTTTCCTTTAATATGGCTAGCCATGTATTATGATAAAGGACTCATTAAAAAGCCTAAAATCAATAAAAAATATGTTTTTAGGATTACTAAATAAAGTTAAAACCTCGTATAACAATTATTACGAGAATGCGCTTGCAATTCTTGCTAGTGTTATGGTTTTTAGAAAGCCAGGAACTATTGTAATTCTGCTATTTATAGCACTTAATATCCTTTTTTATAAAAGATTAAAGCTTGACACAAAAAAATGGTTGCCAATTTTAATAATAGCGATTCCTTTTCTGTTGGATTTGTTTTTTATATGGAATAATACAGAAATTTCAGATGGTTTTAAACATATGGAAAAACGGTTGACCACGTTTGTTTTCCCATTACTTATTATCGGACAGGCATTTACTTTTAACCTAAAAAAGGTATTAAAAATCTACAGTATTTGTTTTTCTACCATACTGTATATTTTGCTTATTAGATTCCTAATTATAGAGCCTCAATTAGTTGAAAAGTATCTAAAAGGAATTGAATTATGGGAAATGGGATACTCGTTTGCAAACAGCACTTCTGTTCATGCACCAGCATTGAATATGCACGTGGCATTTCTTGTAGTCGTAAATACGTATTTATTCATTGTTCATGCTATTCATAATAAATGGCAATTAGTTACTTATAGATTTCTGTTGTTTATCGCTTCCATTTTTATGTTATTGATCATCAACACCAGATTAGCAATTGCAAATGCTCTTTTAGGGATTTTCATTGTGTTGTTTATGGAATTATTTAAAAAAGTCTCTCGTAAAAAATTAGTAACCATAACTTCTAGTATAGGTGTTTTGTTAATTGTTGTTTTTTTCGCTTTCGCGAAAGCGTTTCCCTACATAATAGAAAAGTATTCAAGTGTGACATTTGCGCATATGGACAAGGTAGGGGAACTGGATGATTTTGAGAATCCAGAGGGTGCTGTATTCAATAGTTTTGTAACTAGGGTAAGTATTTGGAAAACAGCTTGGGAAAGAGCTCAGGATGATATAATATTTGGGGTAGGCGCTGCAGATGGAAAAGATGAGTTGAATCAGGCTTATATAGACACTAACCAAGTTTTTCTTGCGAAATATAAATTCCCTACTCATAATCAGTATCTTGATTTCTTATTGAAGTTTGGAATACTAGGCTTTATAGGTGTTTTACTTTATATTTTTCATATTCTATGGATAGGATGGAAATGGCAACATAGTATCCCTATATTTTTCTTTATTCTGTTTTTCACATCTAATCTAACTGATGACTTCTTAATACGTTACGATGGTATTACTTTCAGTGCTTTATGGATCAGTATTTTTGCTAGTATTTATTGGAATAATCGTTTAAGTAAAGATCCACTAGAGATTGAAAATTCTTGATGGAATTAAATTCTTCTTTAACTCGTAAAGAACCTAAACGCCCCATTTTTTCTCTTAATGACTTATCATTTAATTTAATAATAGCAGCAATAGCTTCGTCTTTACTATCTATTAAAAAGCCAGTTTTACCATGTTTAACAATATCCTTATTACCTATAACATTAGTAGCAATAACTGGTTTTTCTAGAGTCATGGCTTCTAATACGGCTATAGGTAGTCCTTCCCATAGCGAGGTTTGTAAATAAATATCAATTTCATTCAATTTACTAAGACCTTCTTTTCGATTCATAAACCACCCTGTTATTTGAATATTAGGCGCTGTAATTTGATCTCTTAATATTCCATCACCTATCCATTTAAAATTTACTTCTGGAAGCGCTATTGCAATGGAGTTAAATAAAATTGGGTTACGAGCAAAAGTTATCCTTCCTAATATACCAATAGTGATGTTAGGCCTTTCAGTACTTTTTAAATGAGATTTTATGGATTCATAAGGGATTCCATTTCTTATAAGTTGCACTTTTTTGTGTAGTTTTTTTGCATGGAGTAATTCGGTGTCACCACAAGCAATGGTAGTACAATTATGAAATGAAGCCATTACTTTTTCTATCGTCTTAAACAATAGCACTTTGATAAAGGAGATATCTTTCCTTAAAAAAGAATACCCATGAGGAGTGTAATAAAGCAATGCTTTAGAACCAGACATTCTTGCTGCTATTTTTCCCAAAACTCCAGCTTTTGAACTATGTAAATGTATAACGTCAGGGTTTTCTTTCTCAAATACAGCTGCTAGATTTTTAATACTTTCCCAGTCTTTAACGGGACTTATAGATTCTTCCATGTCTAAAAGAATAAGTCTTACATTGGGATGGAAATCTTCCGGTACATTTTCTGGAATAATTTCAGACCTTTTATCATTATACAAAATGATTGTTTCTACACGTTTATCTTCTCCTAAAGACTTTGTTAAGTCACAGAAGTAACTATAAACGCCACCACCTAGAGCCTCTATAACATGAATAACTTTAATTTTAGTCACTTTAAAAATTTTAATGAGGTAAAGGTAATAGCTTTGCATTGTAAAAGCTGAAGTTTTTCTTCATCTTCGTATTCACAAAAACCTAGCATTTGAAAGAATCAAATCAATTAAATAAATACGATAAAGCGGTAGTCTACTCGGTTTATAGTCTTTTTTTAATGCCGGTACTACCTAAACTCGCTGGAAATATACTAATCGGACTGTTTCTACTGTTTAGCTTGATCGCTTTTATAAAAAATGATGCTAGAAAATTTAACTCTTGGTTTTTTGTACTTACTTCACTTTTGTATTTCTCCTACATAATAAGTGCTTTTTATTCTGAAAATCTTGACTATGCTTTGAAAAAATTAGGGACAGCGATACCATTATTAGTATTTCCATTAGCCTTTTCACTATTATCAAATCGTATAATAGAATCGATTAAAGCAAACATTAAAAATTATATAAAAACCTATGTAGCGACTGTTCTAATAATTTCAGCTGTTCTAATCTTAGAAAATATAAACATAATTACAGATTTAGAGAGATTTCATGACCATGTTTTAAAAGAAGCTACCGTTATTGGGATAGATGCTTTATATCTAAGTTTATACCTCGCCATTGCTTTAATAAGTGCGGTCTACCTTTATTATTTATCAAAAAAAGTATGGAAAGGTGTTGCGGCTGTTCTTATTATAATCGCACTATTTGTTTTACTTCTGATTCTATCTTTTAAGTCGGCCATTATTTCTTTTGTGGTAGCTTTTGGGCTGTATGCACTCATGATTAATAAAGTTAAACTTTGGGCGTTATTTATGTCAGCTACTTTGATAGTCATAGGACTTTTGACTTTTTCTTCTGTTTTCAATCAAAAATTTAATAGGCTATTAATTGTTAAAAATGCAGCAGATATAGAATACGCAGAAATTAAAAAAACAATACAAACTTGTTCTATAGAACTAATCCCAGAAGCAGGCTTATTTGGATTTGGTTTAGGCGATGGTAAAGACGAGTTGATTAATTGTTTTGATGGGAAAAACAAAAGTTTAAAAGAAGTATCCTATAATTCACATAATCAGTATCTAAGTATATTCTTAAATGTTGGTTTAGTAGGCTTGATTCTTTTTTCAATTTCACTTTTCATTCTATTGTTTGTAGGGCTCAATAATAGAAACTACTTAGGTATCGCTATCCTAGTTTTGTTTGGGGTTTTTATGTTAGCAGAGAATGTTTTGGAAAGGCAACAAGGCGTTGTTTATTTTGCCTTATTTCTCAATATATTATTTATTCAGAATTTTAAAATTAGAAGATCTAGACCACTTATTCTGACCCATGAGAAAGTTATAGATTCCTTTAATTAGTCTCGCTTTCGCGAAAGCGCTACCACAAGACCTTTACGAGATTATTATAGTAGGTGCAGGGGCAAAATATCAGCAAGTAATGCAAGCTGTAGATCAAGAAAACATCTCGTTTTACGACCCAGTACCTTTTGCAGAATTATCAGATCTTTTATGCAGTGCCGATGCACATTTCCTTTTCCAAAAAACAGAAGTGCTTGATACCGTAATGCCCTCTAAATTACTCGGCATGATGGCGAGTGGGAAACCTTCATTAGTCTTAGGAAACCCAGCTAGCGAAGTAAAAACCGTCCTGGAAAATGCAAAGGCTGGACTCTATTTCTCACAACCAGATGTATCAACCGCTATAGACCAATTAGAAGCCTGGAGACAAGATCCGGATTGGAGAACATCCATGGGTAAAGAAGCTCGGGAATACGTTTTAAAACACTTCTCACGCAAAGAGATTTTAAGCAATTGGGTTAGCGAACTTTCTCAACTATTAAATAGCTAGCTTTTGAAACTTTCCCCTTTGGGGAAATGTCCGCAGGACAATGGGGCTTACAAATCTTTTTTTAAGCTTAAATTTATTCCCCCTTTATTTTTAGTTTTATATTTATACATGGACCAACAAGAACTCCTTTCTCTTCTGGCACTTAAAAAAGCACCGCTTATAGGAGATATTATGGCCAAAAAGCTCATCCGTACTTTCGGAAGTGCTGCGGGTGTTTTTGAACAGCAGTATCCTGATATCGCATCCATAGAAGGAATAGGAGAGAAGAAGGCTCAGTTTATAAGAAACAAAGATGGCTTGTTTTCTAAAGCGACACAAGAGTTGAGGTTTATACAAGAGAACAAGATCAAATACCGCGTTTATTACAATGAGGACTATCCAGAACGATTGAAATACTGCATCGATGGGCCTATCATCTATTTTGAAAAAGGGAAGATCGATTTAGACCATCCGTATATGTTGAGCATTGTTGGGACCAGGCAAATTACCAGCGTAGGAGCTGCTTTTTTAGAAAAATTTATTAATGAAATTGCTCCTCTACAACCTATTATCGTCAGTGGTTATGCTTATGGGGTGGATATTTTAGCACATAAAATGGCTATAGAAAATGGGTTACAGACCATAGCCGTTATGGCTCATGGACTCCAACAAACCTACCCACGTAATCATGCCGCTTACAATGAAGACATGATGAAAAACGGCGGTTTTATGACTGATTTTTGGCATACAGATACGTTTGAAAGAAATAATTTCTTAGGGCGTAATCGCATCATTGCAGGTATGAGTGAGGCAACTGTCGTGATAGAAAGCGCTTCTAAAGGGGGTTCACTGGTCACTGCAGACCTTGCCTGTGGTTACAACCGGGAAGTGTTTGCAGTGCCTGGACGGGTCAACGATAAATATGCTGTGGGCTGTAACGATCTGATCAAACAAGCAAAAGCCCATATGCTCACTAAAACAGCCGATGTTCCCTATATTCTAGGCTGGAAAGAACCGGCGGTTTCCATACAGAAACAACTTTTTGTAGAACTAACAGAGGAAGAAAAGTTAATCTACAGGTACCTTAAAGAAAATGAAAAAGCACTGCTGGATATTATCGCTCTAAACATTAACCAACCCGTCCATAAAGTGGCTGGCCAATTGATGAGCATGGAGCTGAAAGGAGTGGTGCAGCCCTTGCCAGGCAAGTTGTTTAGACTGGCTTAGCAGGGTGCTATTTTGCCGTTAAATCTTACAAGTTTATAAAACCTTTGGTGTTGAATAAAAGCCAAATAAAAAACGACCTTCTCATCATGAAAAGGTCGTTCCTAATTATCAAAACAGGCTGCTCTATTTGTAAACAGCCGGTTTTGCTATGTTATACCAATACATCATTTAAAAACAAATTGGTATTTAATCCATGATAAAGAGGCTTACTAGGCTAACTGTTATTCCTGTAGAGAGCAGCAAAGAGATGAAGCTTGGAACCTGTAAACCCTTCTTCTTGATTTGGATGGCAGACAAGACTAATAGAGTTGGTGCGAGTAACATCATAGGAATGATGAGCAATTCATAAAACACACCAACAATGGTCCACTTGATTTCATAAATCTGTATGATATAAACACAGATAAAGAACACAGCGTTCAAAATACTTGCGATGAATAGGACTTGATACTTTTTCATTGTTCTTCATTTAATGATCTATTTTTTCATAATACTTCACTCCTAAGCCTGAACTTTTTCACTTCCAGTTTTTATCTATAAATGTAACCTCTCTAGCGTTCTTTTGTACTGCAATGGCCTATTGTTTTTACATTTTGTTGTAGCCTGTATTTACTTCTTTTTTTATAACAAAACGTTTCATAACTTGAGATACAGCTGCTCCTATTATTGCTGGAACCGTTAAAATAGCATAGAATATGAATTCAAATGGAAACAGATTATGCGAAGTCGGATCGAATATCATTTCACAGAAAGTGGCTAATGGAAATAAAGCCACACTCATTAATCCAATTTTCCAAAAGGACGGCTTACTAAATAATTTAACAATAAAGCTGGATAAGAAAAGGAAGCTTATACTGTAAAGGGATATCCCTTCGATTCCAGTTCTAATTAAAGGGAATAACGGGGATTCATAGGGTTTTAAATCCCCTAGAATAAATACGGGAAGTATGATAGATAACATTCCGAGAATTGAAATGGCTATAAAGGCAGATAGGTTGTTTAATTTCATAATTATAATAATTTTGGTGGTTTTTCTTTGATTGGTTACAAAGACCGTAAGGACATTCTATACACTTGCGATCACTAGGGTTTACTATTTCTTATCACTTCCAGTTTTCGTCTATAAAGGCCACATCTCTCGTGTTCTTTTGTACTGCAATGGCGGCAAATAGGCTCAATAAAAAGGACATGCCGTAAAATCCTTTTTCACTAGGCCATAAATCGGCATTCCATAAGCCTATGACGAGCAATACGATAGATGCCATGCTCACAAACCAGCTGATACCGTAATACAGGTCAGTTACCGCTATTCCTTCCTGCTTGTCTCTAACCGCTTTTTGTACAGAGATGACAGAGAACAGTCCGAAGAGCAGGATGACAAAATAATACCCGCGCTCGTTGAGCAGCATATCAGATCGCCACAAGCCTACGCAATAGGAAACCATTCCCACGAGTAGTGCTGTCCATGATGCAGCGATAAATGCCGCTGTTGGTTTTCCAGTAAAAGCCTCTGATTTTTGGACTTCTTTTTTTTCGGTTTTGTAATTTACTTGATGTTCCATTTTTGTTTGTTTTGATACTGCAAATATGTAGCAGGATCTTACCAGCAAATAACCTATTTTTGTCTTATTCTTACGATTGAAATAATAATAAAATATGATTAATTACTATAAATCAATGTTTTAAACTACAGATATGAACGATTTAAATACATTGATAAGTTCTTTAAGTAGTGATGAGGTGGGTGCTTTTCTCGCTTTCGCGAAAGCGAAAAACCAACGAACAGATGTAAAAAACATCCAGTTATTCCAACTCTTACGCAAAGATGTACGAGTAGATCTCGATCTAAAAATCTATGGGAAGGCCAATAAAAATGCGTTGCATGCACTTCAAAATCGGTTAAAAGAAAACCTAATCGACTTTACAGCTACCAGAGGCTTTTCTAGTGATTCACAGGAAGAAATGCAACTTTTTAAATTAGTACTGGCAGCGCGTATTTTCTTAGAACAAGAACACTATGCGATAGGATTTAAAACACTGAAAAAGGCTACCGCCAAGGCAATATCTTTAGAATCATACGCTATTCTGCAAGAGATCTATCATACCCACGTGCAAAACGCACACTTAGATCCTAAAGCTACTTTAGAACGAATCATCACGGCCTATCAAGAGAATGAAAAAAGATACTTGATCGAGTCCAGATTAGTAATGGCCTACGCGACCCTTCAAAAGACCTTGAAGTCGCATCCAGCAAATGTGTATCAAGTGATCCAACAACAATTGGCTGTTTTTGATATCTCTATAGATCATAACTTGTCTTTTAAGTCGCTTTATCAATTAATGAGAGTCGTAACAGATGCAGCAACTTTAACATCAGATTATGCAGGGGTTTCCATTTTTATGAATCATATCTATGAAGTCGTAGAAAATAAAAAACACCTGGCAGATAAGCATTTGTATTATCATTTAGAGATCCTTAACCTCATGGCGGGAACTTGTTTTAGGAATAAGGATTTTATACGATCCCAACAACTAGTAGGTGAACTGCAGCTAGAAATGCAGAAAAACAAAGGAGCCTACAAAAAGCAGTTTCTAGGACGGGCTCTTTTGTTAAAGGCCTTGAATCGTAATTATACAGGGGAACCTGAAAGAGCTATGGAAGATATACAGCAAATTCAAAAGCCTGATTTATCTACACAACTGGTTCATATTACTTTTTTGTTTCAACAACAAAGTTTTATTAGAGCACGTAAAATGATGAATGATTTTTATCATAGCGATCAGTTTTATGAGAAAAAAGAAGGGGTATTATGGGTGATACAAAAGAACCTACTAGAAATTTTGATTTATATAGAGTTACAACAACCAGATCTAGTGGCTTCAAAAATGAGGAGTTTTATAAGGCGGTTTAAAGGGCGATTAGAAGACTTAAACGAACAACGAGTTATGGTGTTTATGAAGCTGCTGCAAAGCTATTACGATCGCCCTTATGAGATTACGGAGGAGCGTTTTCAAAATAAGGTGGAACAAGCCTTTGAATGGAAAACTGCCGCTCGAGAGGATATTTTTGTCATGAGCTTTTATGCGTATTTAAAAGCTAAAATGGAGAAGAAATCCATTTATCAAGCTACTTTAGAATTGGTTGCTGTTTTTTGAGTTCATAGGAGATAGTTATACTTACTCATTTAAGGTAAAGGACTTCATAATATTCGTTTCGTATTTTAATTATGAGAATTAAATTCCCTTACTAATGGAAAGGCTTAGGGATGGGCTAAGGAATAATGTATCATTATTAATGATTTTTATCAACGGTCTTAACGAACTTTTGGAGCTATTTTTGCGCTATGGAGTTAGAACAAATTATCAAAGAAGCAACAGATCAAGCTATTTCTTACCAGCAATATAGAGCCTTTGTAGAAGCACATACTCTTAATGGAACGAATAGCGGGGACGAACTCACAGAAGCCCTAACAACATATACCAGACTCAATAATCAGCGCATGAAGCGACTGGATAAAACTTTGAAGTTTTTACCAGAATATCAGGAGTTTTTAAGCGCGTTTGATAAAGAGGTTTACTTTCTGATCATTACCGAAAGTTGGTGTGGTGATGCGGCTCAAACCATGCCCATGGTGAATAAAGTGACCGAAGCCGCTGGAATAGATTTTAAAGTAGTCTTAAGAGATGAACATCCGTTGTTGATGGATCACTTCTTGACAAATGGCGCTCGTTCTATAGCAAAACTTATTTTAATAGATAAGAATACACATCTACCTATCACAACTTGGGGACCAAGGCCCACTAAAGCTACACAGTTAGTAGCAGACGAAAAAGCTGCAAAAGGAGTACTCTTACCAGAATTTAAACAAGAATTACAAAACTGGTACAATAAGGATAAAGGAAAAGATACGGAGAAGGATCTGGTCGAGATGTTAAGGGCGGTATAGAGCTTAGGGCATCTTAAAACCGATTAAAGGTAGAAGTTTGGTGGAGCATTATTCCATATATGATCAGTTGTTTTAACAGCTAATTTATGTATACCTACATACTATGAATATTCTTAGAATTGACAGCAGCCCTTTACAGGAAGCTAGTGCTAGCAGACAACTGTTGAACGTGCTACAAAGCAAGTTAGAATCACAAGGTCATTCCGTAACTGGAAATAGAGACCTTTATTACGATGAATTAGTAAGCTTGGGAACTCAAGATTTACATCTACGTCAATATCTAGGTCAAAATCGAGACCGGTAATTATAGTGTGTAGCCAATAAAGAAAAAGAATGACTAATCGCATGCTAATCGTGATGGTCCCCTAGAGAATAATGTTTTGGCGTTTAAGGGTTTTTAGTTTGTAAAGAAATCAAATATATTACTTAAAGCTCCTGTACTGGCTTTATAAAACTCAGTGTATTTACAACGAGCACAAGCTATATAAGAAAACTTTTTATTTTGCACGTCAAATATTTTAGAGAGGGTACCACCAGTCGCACGCATTTCTCCGGTTTCATAGTCGTGATGACCACATTTGACACATTTAAAATTGATATCGTTCATTGTTGCTTTTTTAGGTGAAAATATAAGGCTGCTTTCTCAGCACCATCCAGGCGTGTGCGACCTTCTCTTAGGTATTACCTTTTTTCATCCCCAATCGCTCTTTAAGCTTTCCAAGATCATCATCTAGTTTTGCTTCAGTGGTATCGGCAGCGGCGTTTATTTCATCATCTATAGACTTCTTAGTGTGGAGGAGTTCTCCAGAAGCTTCATTAAGCGCCTCATCTTGAGCTGCCTTTTCTTTCATACGCTCCAACATGCTCACCGTTCCAGCGCTGTCTAACTCTGCCATTTGTTTGTTGACATTTTTAGTTGCATCGCTCACTTTTACTCGTGCGTTAAGAGTCCTTAACTCGTTTTCCCAATTGGTGATGTTTCCTTTTATAGTTTCGATGGTATTTTTTAATTCAGATATATTTTTGTCAAACTTTTTGTTATCGGCATTGGCTCTGTTTGCGTGTTGTTGTGCTTCTTCTTTTTTGGCAAGGGCTTCTTTTGCAAGCCTATCGGCATCAGCAATTGTTATGTCACCATCTTGTGATTTTGTAAGAATAAGCGTGGCTTTAGATTCATAATCTTTAGCCTTTGCTTCCTGCTCATCACGCTCGTTTTTAGAACCTATAGCAAGAGCTTTTACTTGTGCCATTGCTTCTACACTTTTATTAAGGGCTGCTTTCATATCACGTATACCTTGCTCGGCCATGATGATTGAGCTTTCTAGGTTGTTCACGGTTTTGTTTGCTTGTGCCTCTCCTATTTTGAATATATTTTTAAATATGTTCATAATATATGTTTTTAGTATTTTGAAAATTTAATTATATGATCGGAGTACTCACTCATTAATAAGCTCAAAGAGTTGAGGGTACCTTCCAATTCATTAAAATCTAGGTTTTCTATTTGAAGGGTATCTCTAAATATGACTTTAGTACCACTTTCATCCAGTACAAAAGCACCATGAACCATATCGCGATTTTTTTGTAGCAGGCTTTTGAAGACTTCTTCGTTCTTGTTATTGATTTTAAATATGTATTGCTCCATAATTAAAATGGGTGGAGCAATTCCTAAGATCATATTTTTAACGCCGGCACTTTCTTTCTCTACCACCATAATTCCATCCTTGGGATTTTCTCTTATGATATCAAAGTCTATTTGTAACAAGTATTCTTTTATAGTATGGAAGTAATTATTCATAGGTTTTATTGTAAATCTAATATTACGAAAAAGCTTAGTTCTATCCCATTAAAATCTGAAAAGCGATTTCAATAATGTAAAGAATTATAGGAGTCATAGGTTTTTAGTTTAAAGATTATAAATACGGTTGCTTTCTTTACTCACTTTGATATGCTAGGAGTGCCGTTTTGCGAACTATAAACTAGGCCTATTTTACAGTTGCTTTTTTATAGGAGGACTTTTTCAAGACGCTTTATCTCGAGAAAGAATGCTCAAAATATTAGTGTAAACAAAAACATTTAGCTAATATTGTTAGTGTAAATATACACAAATATATTTAAATGCAAATAAAATTAGCAAAACAATGTCGTTTTTTGGAAAAAACATTAAAAAAATACGTGGAGTAAAGGGCTTGAGTCAACAAGCTTTTGCAGACTTATTTGACTTAAAGAGAGGAACCCTAGGGGCTTATGAAGAAGGAAGGAGTGAACCCAAAATAGACACTATTATTTTAATTGCTAATCATTTTAGCATTGCTATAGGGGATATGCTAACGGCAGAATTAACCGTAAATCAGTTGTTGAAATTTAACGACAGCCTTGCTTTAACGTCAGAAGAACTAGCTAGAGAACAGTTTGCACAAATTCCTTGTGTCACAGAAAAAACAGTGGAGGATTATATAGAATACTACGATAATAAAGCTTTTCTAGCAGATTTACCTCAGCTTAGTTTGCCGCTGAATATCGAAAAAGAATTTATAGGATATACGGTAACCAGTCTGGAAATGACCAGCCATGACAAAGGCTTGTATCCTAAAGATGTGGTGGTAGCAGAGAAGGTGCCTAAGAATGTGATTGCCAAATTAAATAACGGTACCATAGTGCTTGCGGTCACCGATAAAGAACTTATCCTGCGCCGACTTTATGTGACTGATAAAGGTCTTGTGCTGCGGGCTGATCATAAAAAAATCGAAGATATTTGCATTGATAAAAAGCAAGTAAAGCAATTGTGGCGCGTGCGTTATGTGTTTTTTAGAAGAATCCCAGATCTGTCAGATAGTTTTGAGGATAAACTTGCTATGCTAGAAATGCAGATGAAGGAATTGAGAGGTAACTAGAGAAGGAGCTCAAAAACTATTCCTCACAACTCTAAGAGAGCGGCGTCTTTAGGTGTCAATCTTATAAACGCAGGACACATAAAAACTCCAACTTGCGTTGAGGTTTTTCTTGTCGGCCCATTCCGAAAAAAATCGGAATAGACTCTGGGCTTAGCTTGTCAAGCGCGGCACAGGCTTCTCGCCCAGTTGGGAGGTTCTATAAAATCTCTATCTAATTTATAAGCACAAAAAAACCCCAACTTGCGTTGAGGTTGATATGGTGGGCCCACCTGGGCTCGAACCAGGGACTTTCTGATTATGAGTCAGATACTCTAACCAGCTGAGTTATAGGCCCAATAAGATAAATGCTGGTATTACCTTATCTAAAAAGTCTGCAAATTTAAACTATTCATTCATACCCGCAAACTATTCTTTAATTTCTTGACACAATTCTACAAGAACTCCATTTGTTCCTTTAGGATGTACAAAGGCTACCCACTTATTATCAGCGCCGCGTTTGGGTTCTTTATTGAGGATTTGAAAACCTTCTTTCTCAAGCCTAAGAAGCTCTGCTTTAATGTCTTCTACAGCAAATGCTATGTGATGGATTCCTTCTCCTCTTTTGGAAATGTATTTGGCTATCGCGCTGTCTTCACTAGTGGCGCTCAATAGCTCAATTTTGTTATCGCCACTTTGAAAAAAACTGGTGTCCACAGATTCGCTTGCTACTGTTTCTGTTTTATAGGGTTTGCGGCCTAGAAGTTTGGTATATACTTCATTTGCCTCTTCCAGGTTTTTAACGGCTATTCCTAAGTGTTCTATTTTGCCAAACATATTTTGTTGTTTTACCTTACAAAGTTAGTACAGTTAGACGACAAGAATGTATTTCTATTGTCATATTAACCAATGGACTATCAACTATTCACGAGGAACTACTTACCTTTGCAGTATGGAAGAAAGTAATAGACAGAAAAAAATTGCCGGAGTCTTACAGGAAGACTTATCAGCTGTTATTCAAGACGTAATGAGAAAGAACGTTGTGACTAACCTGATAGTATCCGTTACCAAAGTTACGGTTACTCCAGATTTAGGTTATGCAAAAGTATACCTATCTGTTTTTCCAGCAGATAAGGCCAGTACTGTAGTGAAGGAAATTGTTGAAATGGGTGCTGAGATACGTTATGAAGTGGCTTCTAGAGTGCGCCACCAGTTCCGTCGCATGCCAGAGCTTCAGTTCTTCAATGACGACTCCTTAGAATACATGGATCAAATAGACCGTGAGCTCAAAGGCGAAAATAATCCTATAGAAAATCCAGATATCCTGCCACGACGTAAGAGGTCTTAGTGAATTTTTCCTTTTACATAGCAAGACGTTACCTGGTTTCAAAAAATGGCAAAAACGCCATTAACATTATCAATATTCTTAGTTTTATTATCACTGTAGTGGGCACTGCAGCACTTTTTATTGTGCTTTCTGGTTTCTCAGGACTTAAGGATTTTAGCACTGAATTTTCCAATTATTTTGATCCAGACCTTAAGATCTTACCTGCAAGTGGTAAGACTGTTGGTATCCCGCTTTCGCGAAAGCGAGAACTAGAAAAAATACCTGGAGTGGCATTAGTTTGTGCGGTGATAGAGGAAAAGGCCTTCTTAAACTATGAGGAAAAGAATGATATCGCTTTTATCAAAGGCGTTCCAGATGATTATGTAAAAATGATCCGCACGGACTCCATTCTTTATTATGGCAGCTGGCTTTCTCAAAGTGATGCACAAGTAGTTCCCGGTTATTCACTTGCTTCTAGGCTTTCTCTTACCGTTAATAACTACGGGAGTTACATGCAGATTATGGTGCCTAAACCAGGGGTAAACGCCATCAATAAATTAAATATCAACAGCTCGTTTTCTAGACTGGATGCCATTCCTGTAGGGACATTTAGCGTTAATGAAACCCTGGATAGTAAATATATTTTTACCAGACTGAGTGCAGCGCGTAAGTTGTTGGAAATGAATGATTCTACGGCAAGTGCCGTTGAGATTAAATTAACTCCTACCGCAAATGAAAACGACGTAAGAGGGGCTATTCATGATGTCTTTGAACAACCAGTAAAAATCAAGGATAAATTCCAAATGAACGACGCATTATATAAAATGCTCAATTCAGAAAACTTAGTGGTTTATTTGATCTTTACCTTGATATTAATTATCGCTTTATTCAACGTGGTGGGCAGTATCATCATGATGATACTTGATAAGAAAAAGAATATGAAGACGCTGCTTGATCTTGGAGCACCAGTGAGCTCATTGCGTAAAATATTTTTTATTCAAGGAAGTCTTATGACGCTTTCGGGAGGTATCATAGGCCTTGTGATAGGAATCGCTTTTGTAGTCTTACAAGTAAAATACGACTTGATCTACATCGCTCCAGGTATTCCATATCCGTTTGCAATGGATGTATGGAATGTGATCGTTTCTCTTGCTACAATTACCGTATTGGGAATTATAGCTAGCTATATAGGCTCACGCAGAATTAACGATAGATTGCTGTCTCAGGCAAAGTTGTAATCGCCAAATTTCTCTAAAACCTCTTCAAAAGCTTCAAATACTCCTCGGGAATCGTCACTAGTGACCATTTTCATTCGGTGTTCTTTAAAATCAGGAATACCTTTAAAATAGTTGGTGTAATGTCGTCTTGTTTCAAAAACACCTAGCTTTTCTCCTTTCCAGTCTATGGCCAGTTGCAGGTGTCTGCGAGCTATTTCAACACGCTCTGCCATAGTAGGCTTTGCCATATGTGTGCCGTGTTCAAAGAAATGTTTTACTTCTCTAAAAAACCACGGATAACCAATACTTGCTCTACCTACCATACAGCCGTCTAGTCCGTATTCATCGCGCATTTTCATGGCCAGCTCTGGTGTGGTTACATCACCATTACCAAAAACAGGAATGTGCATACGAGGATTGTTCTTGACCGCTGCTATATGATCCCAATTAGCACTTCCTTTATACATTTGAGCTCGTGTACGACCGTGAATAGAAATGGCTTTAATACCTACGTCTTGTAAACGTTCGGCCACTTCTACGATTTTAATAGAATCGTCATCCCAGCCCAATCTGGTTTTAACGGTAATAGGTAAAGAGGTGTGTTTTACCATAGCTTCTGTAAGCGAGACCATAAGGTCTATATCTTTAAGAATTCCGGCACCGGCACCTTTAGACACGACTTTTTTTACTGGACAACCGAAGTTGATGTCGATAATATCAGGTCGGGTACGTTCTACAATCTCTACAGATTGAAGCATAGATTCTAGATTAGCACCAAAAATCTGTATTCCTACAGGACGCTCTGTCTCGTAAATGTCCAGCTTCATGGTGCTTTTTGCAGCATCACGTATCAATCCTTCACTAGAAATAAATTCTGTAAAAACCACATCAGCACCATTTTCTTTACATAACGTACGGAAAGGTGGATCACTCACATCTTCCATAGGAGCAAGGAGTAGTGGAAAGTCTGGTAATTCTATGTTGCCTATTTTAACCATGTTGCAAAGGTAAGAGGTGTTTGTTGATCTGGCTTTCGCGAAAGCGGAATTATTTAAGATCTACTCGTTAATTTCCTTATGTTTCTTAAAAACCAGTTTTTCTGAACGGCCTTTTTTGAATATATGATTGCTGTTGTAGTGTCCAGCTCTTAAAGCTTTTTGTTCTTCAAAAGGCAGTTGTATGATATCGTTACATTCCTGGCTACAGCAATTTTCAAATGCTGCTTTACAGGAATCACATTGAATAAACAGCAAGTGACAAGCATCATTAGCACAATTGGTATGTGCATCACAAGAAGCACCACATTGATGACAGTGGGCAATGACTTCTTCTCCTATCTTTTCTGCGAGTCTATGGTCAAAAACAAAGTTTTTACCTTTGAATTTATTTTCGAGACCTTGTTCTGTAACTTGTCTGTGGTATTCTATAATCCCGCCTTCTAGTTGATAGACATTTTCAAAACCTTTGTGCTTGTAATAGGCGCTCGCTTTTTCACAACGTATGCCACCAGTGCAATACATGACTAGTTTTTTACCTTCTTTATGGTCTTTGAGCTTGTCTTCTATAAAATCAAGGCTGTCTCTAAAGGTATCCACATCTGGAGTCCAGGCATTTTTAAAATGACCTATTTCAGATTCATAGTGATTGCGCATATCCACTAGGACCGTATTGGGATCTTCAATAAGTTGATTAAATGCAATAGCGTCTACATGTATACCCTTATTAGTTACATCAAAAGTGGCGTCTTCCAGGCCATCAGCAACTATTTTGTCGCGCACTTTAACTTTGAGCTTTAAAAAACTCTCATTATCTTGCTCGCGTGCGATGTTGATGCGCAGGTTTTCTAAGAAATCAATACCGTCTAAGAAATCTTTAAATTCTTCAAAACGATCTGCTGGAATGGAGAGTTGGGCATTGATTCCTTCATAGGCGACATAAATTCTTCCCAGAACACCCATAGGATGCCAGTGTAAGAATAAATGGTCTCTTAATAATTGAGGGTTACCAATGTTGTGGTACTGATAGAAAGAAATAGTAAGGCGTTCTTTTCCCGTTTCCCGTATTAAAACGCGTCTTTCTTCAGCACTTAATTTGTTATACAGTTGCATGCTATAAACAGTTTATGTGTTGAATATTTTTGCAAATATAACTAGTATTGTCAAAACAAAGGACCTTGTTTTTAATCGGATTAACAACTGACTTTAACAATTAGTTATATAATAGTTAAGATAACATTTTAATTATTCTTAATTTAAGCATCCTTAACGAATTAAAAACTAACCTTAATAACTAAATATGAAATTAAAATTACTCTTATCAACCTTGGTAATCGTTGCGTTTGGAATCTTTTCCAGCGCGCAGTCTACCATTAACATTACTACCACTGGAGGTAGTTTTACTACAGAAAAATGGGTCAATATTACCGATATGGCTGATGGCGCTGGAACTCAAATTTGGGGTCAAGGTGACGGTACTTACGGTAATGCACAGGGACTCATTAATCAAGACATCATGCTTACACCCGGAACTTATTGGGTGAATTGCTATGACAGATATGCTGACAGTTGGGACGGAACGTTAATTGATGTTACTGCTTATGGAGCATCCATAGGTAATAATGGAGGTGTTTCCCCTGATGACGGTACAAATAACGATGCTACTTCTGGCTGGGAAACTCCAGCAGATGAGTTAGAGGCGTCTTTTATGATAGTCGTACCTAGTCCACCGGCGTGTACAGTGCCTTCAAACGTTGTTTTGAACAATGCAACAGATATCACTGCTACTATGGATTGGACAGATTCTTCTACTGAAGATGCGGGTTACAATTGGGAAGTGGTGCCAGATGGTGATGCGCAAGGAGTAAATGTGATTACTAGCGGTACAACTGCTGCAGATGCTATTACAGTAAATATTACCGGTTTAACACAGAATACGGCATATAGCTTTTATTTACAGTCTAATTGTGGTGCTGGGACAAGTACATATGTAGGCCCTATTAGTTTTTCAACCTTATGTTCTCCTGTTGCAGCAGCTTACACTGAAGATTTTGAATTGTTTACTACATCAACATCTGCATTTGCATCAGGAAACTGTTGGGCAGGAACAGGAGGATCTTATTATTGGGAGTCTGCTCCAGGAACTGATAATGGATCAAGTGGAACAGGGCCAGATCCATCCATCACTACTGGAAACTATTTCTATACAGAAGCATCAGGTGGTGCTATAGGGGATACTACAGATTTAGTATCTCCACTAGTAGATTTAACAGCATTAACAGCACCAGCATTATCATTTAATTACCACATGTTTGGTAATGAAATAGGAACGTTAGATGTATTAGTAAATGGAACAACAAATGTTTGGAGTTTGTCAGGACAGCAACAAACAAGTGACACAGCTCCTTGGGGAATTGCAGTTGTAGATTTAGCAGCTTATGTAGGGCAGACGATCTCTATTACATTTAGAGCTACAAGTGCAGGTACTTTTGAAGGAGATCTCGCAATTGATAATGTAGTGTTTGATGAAGCGCCTAGTTGTTTTGCTCCCACTAATGTATTGGTAACAGCGACTTCAATTGATGGAGCAACTATCGATTTTACCAATGCCAACAGTTCTACAAATACAAATGTTGAATATGGCGCTCCAGGATTTGTTCAAGGAACCGGTACTCCTGTTTCTTATACAACGATTCCTTTTTCACTAACAGGTCTAATGAGCGCAACAACCTATGATTTTTATTTACAGAGTGACTGTGGAATGGGGGATCTAACCGCTTGGGCAGGACCTTTTAGTTTTACCACAGATTGTGTTGCTGTTGCTGTTTTTGCCGAAAACTTTGACGGAGTTTCTACTCCTAATCTTCCTGTTTGCTGGAATTCTTTTAGTTCTCCGGTAACAGGAACTGCTGCAACTGTAATTACAAATACTGTTGCCGATAACACGGCACCAAATGGTGTACGACTTTATAGTGGTGGTTTAACTGGTAATATAGGTAGTGGTACAGCATCTGAAGGCGAGACTATTTTAGTTAGTCCAGAGCTTAATAACCTTGCGGCAGGGACTCATAGAGTTAGGTTTTTTGCCGATGCAGGTACCGCAACTAGTACTTTAGAAGTAGGAACAATTACAGATCCTTCTGACCCAAGTACATTTACTTCATTAAGCGCAATAGCTCCTACAACAACACATAGTGAGTTTATTGTGAATTTTGATAGCTACACAGGAACAGATCAATATGTTGCTTTCAGACATATTTTTGCAGGAACATTTGATTCTATGTATTTAGATAATATTGCATGGGAAGCGATTCCATCATGTCCAGACACTTCCAACCTTACTTTAGCTAGTAATACAGATGTAACGGCAACTATCAATTTCGATAGCGGTAATGCAACGAGTGCAGGAAACTATGAATATTCCTTAACAACAGTTGCTGGAACTGCTCCAGCTGTTTCTGGCTCATGGTCTGATATTGCTGGTGCAAACCCTAATGTGACTTATACGATAACAGGTTTAACAGCAGAGACAGAATATTTTGTCCACGTAAGAGAAGTTTGTGCAGTAGGAGATGAAAGTGTTTGGAGTCCAGTGCCAGTTAATTTTACAACTGCTTGTACTACTCTAATTGCTCCTTACACACAGGATTTTGAAAATGCAGGTGCAGTCCCTAATTGCTGGACTCTAGGAGGAGATGAAGATTGGGTATTTAATTTAACAGGACCTAACCACGTAGGAAATGCAGGTACATTGTCTGGATCAACTGCATCTGGGAATTACTATGCTGTTTTAGATGACTCATCACCTGATGCTGCAGATGGACAATTAAATTCGCCATTGGTTGATGTTTCTGGACTAAGCGCACCAGCTCTTTCCTTTTATGAGATAAGCGATAACGAAGGTAATGCCAGTGCAACATTAACTGTAAGTGTATGGGATGGTGCTGCTTGGAATGTAATGGGTACCTATAATACAAATACTGCAGGATGGGAATTAAAGATTATAGACTTGAGTACGTTAACCTTCACAGGCGCTGCACAAGCTCGTTTTTCAATAGCAGATTCTGGATCTTTTTATGATGATATTGCAATTGATGATGTAAGCTTTAATGAATTGCCTACTTGTAACAATGTTAGCGCAGTTACTATAGATTCTGTTACGGGAGATTCAGTTACTGTAAGTTGGACTGAAAACAATGTTCCACTTTCAACGGCTTGGGAAGTTATAGCAGTACCAGCAGGTGATCCCGCTCCAGTAGTAGGAACAACTAATACAACTGCAACACCTTACACAGTAACGGGACTTGCTTCAAGTACGGCATATGACATTTATGTTCGTGCAGATTGTTCAACAACTTTTGTAGGACCTCTTGGGGTAACGACAAGTGCTGTATGTGGCGATACTGTATATGATACAGGTGGAGTTGCGGGTGATTATTCAAATAATGAATCTTATACCTTTACCTATTTACCAGACACTGCAGCAAATGTGGTGACATTAGATTTTACTTTAGTAGATCTAGAAAACTGTTGTGATACCTTAACTATTTATGATGGTTTAGACACGAGCGCTGCGGTTTTAGAAGCTGACTTAGAAAACCCAGCAGTCTTTTCGGCCTTAAATCCATCAGGGGCTATAACTATAGAATTTACATCTGATTTTTCTGTAACAAGAGCTGGATGGGAGGCAAACTATACATGTACGCCTAGACCTTCTTGTGTTGATGTATCAGGTTTAATAGTTGATTCTGTAACTACAGATTCAGCTACATTAAGTTGGACAGAGAATAACATTCCAGCAGGAACTGCTTGGGAAGTTGTTGCAGTTGCATCAGGAGGTCCAGCACCAGTTGCAGGAACAAGTAATGCTACTACAAATCCTTATACCATTGCTTCTTTAACAGCAAACACTTCATATGATGTGTATGTAAGAGCCGATTGTAGTACCACTTTTGTTGGACCAATTAGTCTTACAACTTCGTGTGCTATTGTTACTACCTATCCATATACTACAGACTTCACAAACAATGTGCCTAATGCTTGTTGGGATGAAGCAGGTTCTGGAGAGATTACAGACGGCCCTATGACAGTAGGTTCTTCAGATTGGAGATCAAATAGGTCTTATGAAGATTTTGCAGGAACAGTAATTCCTAGTAACGCTATTAATTTATATTCTAATAATGACAGGGAGTGGTTGCTTTCAGAGCAGTATGATATGACAGGAACATCTAATGATGTGCTTTCTATAGAAGTTGCAGTGACTAACTGGAATTCTGTTACAGTGCCAGATGTGATGGGAAGCGATGACCAAGTAGATTTATTAATTACTACTGATGCTGGTATGACATGGACTTCTTTAATGACATGGACGGCAGCAAACCAGCCGGCAGTTGATGGAACTAGAGCGTTTATTGATTTAAGTTCTTATACTGGAACCGTACAATTTGCCTTTTTTGCTAGTGATGGTGCAGTAAATGACCCTGAAGATTATGACTTTCATGTAGGTATGTTTATTATCGATGGAACTGCAGGAAATGAGGATGTTTTTGAAAGTACTTTAAGTCTATACCCAAATCCAGTAAATGGAGATGTGGTGACGATCAGTATGGATCAGAGAGGTGCTTCTTCCGTTGAGGTTGTTGTTTTCAATACTTTAGGGCAACAAGTGATGACAAGATCTTTTGATCAAGTAAATCATACGATCAACATTGACAATATCTCTAGTTTATCTAAGGGTATGTACTTTGTGAGGCTTTCTAGTGGAACTCAACAAGCCACATTGAAGTTTATAAAGGAGTAAGCAAACTCCATTATTATTAGTATTATAGAAAAGGGAATCTCGTTATGAGGTTCCCTTTTTTTTGTGGATGAGGAATTTGTAAATTTCGCTTTCGCGAAAGCGAGATAAAAGAATATAACAAAAAAGGGAACATCGTTAATAACCTAATCTTAATCCTGTTGTTTCTATTTTTTCTAGACCGTATTTTTACCTAAAATAATTACAATGGCAGACGATAAAGAGAAAGAAGCAAAATTAAAAGCCCTTAAACTTACCCTTGACAAGCTGGACAAGGCTTATGGTAAAGGAACAGTAATGAAATTGGGCGATAAGCAGGTAGTTGAGGTAGAATCTATTTCTACAGGATCTCTTGCCTTAAATGCAGCTCTAGGTGTAGGTGGATACCCTCGTGGCAGAGTTGTTGAAATATACGGTCCAGAATCTTCAGGTAAAACTACATTAACCTTACACGCCATTGCCGAAGCCCAAAAAACAGGTGGTATTGCCGCATTTATTGATGCAGAGCACGCATTTGATCGTTTTTATGCAGAGAAATTAGGTGTTGATTTGGAAAACTTAATTATTTCTCAACCAGATAATGGAGAGCAAGCATTAGAAATTGCAGATAATTTGATACGTTCTGGAGCAATAGATATTATTGTAATTGACTCCGTAGCAGCCTTAACTCCTAAAAGTGAAATTGAAGGAGAAATGGGAGATAGTAAAATGGGACTTCATGCCCGTCTAATGTCTCAAGCATGTAGAAAATTAACCAGTTCTATTTCAAAAACCAATTGTACGGTTATTTTTATCAACCAGTTACGTGAAAAGATAGGAGTGATGTTCGGTAATCCAGAGACAACTACTGGTGGTAATGCCTTGAAATTCTATGCATCGGTGAGACTTGACATTAGAAGATCTACACAGATTAAAGATAGCGCTGGTAATGTTTTAGGTAACAAAACCCGTGTTAAGGTGGTTAAGAATAAAGTAGCACCTCCCTTTAGAATGGCGGAGTTTGATATCATGTACGGTGAAGGAGTTTCTAAATTAGGAGAGATCATCGATTTAGGGGTTAACTATGAAATCATAAACAAAGCCGGTTCTTGGTTCTCTTATGAAGATACTAAATTAGGTCAAGGACGAGATTCTGTAAAGACAATTCTTAAGGATAATCCAGACCTTGTAGAGGAGTTGGAAGTTAAAATCATGGCCGCTATAAAAGCAGTAAACGCTTAAACTTTACGGACTAATAACTTTTAAAACCGCTACCGTTTAACGTTAGCGGTTTTATTTTTTTAATACAGACGCAACCTTTTGTAAAAAGTTGCATCTTATATATATAATACTATAAAGGAATATGAAATATAAAATATTAATGATCATTGCTATTGTAGCGGTTATGCTCAATGCTTGTAGTATTGATGATGGTGAGTCGTCAGTTGTTAACTATGAGGCACTACCTGTAGTTAGTGTAGAATTACCACAAGCATTCACTTTTGGACAGACGCATACGATTCCGGTGACATTTGACTTTACAAATAATTGTCAACAGTTTGCAGGTTTTGAGGTGAGTTCTAATCTCAATGAGAGGGTTATTACGGTAGTAGCTTCCGTTACTAACCGTGATTGTGAAGAAGGCGTAGTAACAACACAAAGAGATTTAAGGTTTCTAGCTGCCAGTAATGGCACCTATATATTTAAGTTTTTTAATGGTTTGGATGCAAATAATGAAGCGACTTATTTAGAATATACCATACCTGTTGAAGAATGATTGAACTTTAAATCGTGGTGTATAAAAAGATAATTACATTATGTCAGAAAAATGATCGTAAGGCTCAAAAGGAACTGTATCAAGCAATTTCTCCTAAGCTATATGGATCATGTTTGCGATATGCTCCTAATGAAGCAGAGGCTCAAGACATATTGCAAGACACTTTTATCATCATATTTAAAAAAATAGATCAGTTTAAATTTAAAGGTTCTTTTGAAGGGTGGTGCAAAAGAATAGCAGTAAACACTGCATTGCAGCGGTATAGAGGTGTAAAGGTATACGACCTGGTAAATGAAGACCAATTAGAAGATTTAGAGGCGGTTCAGATAGAGGAATCAGATGATGTGCCGCTTAAAAAATTATTATCCATGGTGCAAGAGTTGCCAGAAAGGTACAGACTCGTATTTACTATGTATGTAATGGATGGATACAGTCACAAAGAAATAGCAGAGATGATGAAAATTACGACGGGTACATCAAAATCTAATCTTGCACGAGCTAGACAACACCTGCAATCAATGGTTAAAATATGGCGTGAATCTCACAATTCTAATGCCGGTTAATTATGAGTAAAAAGAAAAACATAGACAGACTTTTTCAAGAAGGATTCAAAGACTTTGAGGTGCAACCATCAGGAAAGGTTTGGGATGCTATTGAAAAAGATCTCGATAAAAACAAGACGGGTAGAATTATTCCATTTTGGTGGGTACTAGGAGGAATTGCTGCGGGATTGGCGATCTTATTGACATCCTTATACTTCGGTATGGATAATGATATGAGTAGCAAACAACAGCCGTTTGTTAATTCCGAAACGTCCAGAGACGCAAAGACAAAGCCGCAAAACTCTTTAAAAAACAACGAAGAGCTTTCTAGTAAAGGCGCGGTACCATACCTCAAGGAAAGAACTAATGATACCCAGTTAGCAACTGAAGACACAAAAGGGGGCTCAGAACCCTTGAATAATTTAAAGGAGAATTCTAATGCGAACACTGGAGCAAAGCTTCCCTTAAAGACAAGCGATTTGGCAACGTCTGTTGATGGGTATTCAGACCCTCGATATAATGCTAAGGAACAACCAAAGCAGCTTTATTCAAATGCACAGGGAACCAATAAAAAGCCTTTAGAAGGCAGTGCTACAAAAGATAATTTTATTGCAACACCAATTAAAGAACAACAAGCTGGAGTTGCCAGCTCAGAACATAGTACAAAGCCTTCTGTAAAAAACCCTATGTCGGCGACTCCTGACCCTAGAAAAGAGGTTGTTTTAAAGGATACCTCTAAGTATCTTGGTCTAGCTAATGCAGTCAAGGATGATGTTATTAATAATGCCATTACCGCTATAGATTCCACTAAAAAGAGTGTGCCAACTTTAGAAGACATCGCTGCTCAAGAGAAAAAAGAAGACAGCATTAGGGAGAATGTTTTTAAAGGGAGATGGGCGGCTACTACACAGGCAGGACCAGTTTACTCAAACAGCTTAAGCGGGAGCTCCGTCAACAATGAAGTTAGTGATAATGGTAAAAATGCGGGTGTTCATTTAAGTTATGGAATTGGTTTAAGCTATGAAATATCACCTCGCTTAAGTCTTAGAACCGGAGTCAATCAGATCAACATGACTTATAATACACAAGACATCAATTATCAGGTTAATGTAAGTATAGCCTCTCGTGGTCAGCAGTTAGATCAAGTTTATAATGCGAGCTCTGTAAGTGACGCTTCCATTGGTAACAGTCCTTTGTTGAACGATGCGTTTGAGACCGGTTTTGCCGCACAAGAATTGGTAAGTAATCAGTTTCAAGGAATTAAAGGAGAGATTTCTCAGCAACTAGGCTATATAGAAGTGCCATTAGAATTGCAATACAACCTTGTGAATAGGAAGTTTAAAATAAGTGTATTAGGTGGAGTCAGTGCTCTTTTCTTAACAGATAATGTGGTCGCTGTTCAAAATTCCAGTCAGCGATTAGAGTTAGGCGAGGATCGCAATTTTAATGACTTTAATCAGAGTGCTAATTTTGGATTAGGATTAGGATATGACTTTACCAATCAATTAGGAGCTTTTATAGAGCCTACATTTAAATACCAGCTAAGTACATTAAGAAATAACGTTGCAGACTTTAGACCTTATACCATAGGTGTTCAAAGCGGTGTTATGTATAGATTTTAAATTGCTGACAATCATTGTACGTCAGTTAAGATTTTTCGTGAAAAAGGAAAAGAAGAATGTTGAGGGTGATTCATTTCAACTCAATTATTTGCAATGATGATGAGAAGCCGTTCCTGTGCCATGGAGCGGTTTTTCTGTTTTAAGAGTTTAGTGGTCCGTTTTCTAAGGAATGAAGAATGATGTTTCTGACGCTTTCGCGAAAGCGTACCTTATCTGCAGCAACACTCATACCTTTAGTTTCTATAGCCTTATGCGTCTGTGCCCTCATGATTCCAGGGCCTCCTTTAAAAAAATGAAAAGGGAAACGTTTTTTATTATCAAATAAGGTAACCGGAAGAACAGGGATTTGATGCTCTATGGCGAGCCTAAATGCACCATCCTTAAAAGTATCTAGCACTATATTGAGATCGTCAGAAACGCCACCTTCTGGAAAGATGCATATACTTACGCCGTCCTGCATACGCTTTCTCGCGCGGTCAAAAACCTCTGTACGACTTTTAGGATTGTTTCTATCAACAAGGATACACGTGCGTTTATAGAAAAAACCAAAAACAGGAATTTTAGTCAGTTCTTTTTTTCCTACAAAAACAAAAGGGTTCTTGGAGATCAGTAACATCATCATAATATCACTCATGCTCGTATGGTTGGCTACTAACATATAACTTTGATCCTTTTTCATAGACTCGGCTCTTTTAATAGAGGGCCAAAACCCCATTCCAAATAGAATGATAGCTGCCCAAAACTGAGCAAATTTAAAAAATAGGGAATAAGTTTTTTCTGAAATGGTTAGAACCAATAGCAGCGGAAACAAAATAACAATAGGAATACCCATCAGTATGTAAAACCATACACGGTATAAAGGCATTAATATGTAGCGTATCCATTTCAAGTTGTCAAAAATAGACGAATTTATCACTTAATAGGCACCTTATTTTAAGGATCTCACTTAAAACTAAAGACTTCCAGATTTTTAAGCGGTATTAATAGACATTCCTTTGTTGAGAATACGGATTACTAATTATCTTTGATCCTCAATTAAAAATAATGGCAAGAATACTTACTGGCGTTCAATCTACTGGCACACCTCATTTAGGAAATCTTCTAGGTGCTATTTTACCAGCGATAGAAATGTCCTCAGATGAAAACAATGATTCCTTTCTTTTTATTGCAGACATGCATTCTCTAACCCAAATTAAAGATGGAGAATTATTAAGAGAAAACACTTATTCTACTGCAGCGGCATGGCTGGCGTGCGGTCTAGACATCAGTAAAACCGTTTTTTACAGACAGAGTGATATTCCACAAGTAACCGAATTGAATTGGTACCTCGCTTGTTTTTATCCTTATCAAAGACTGACTCTTGCACATAGCTTTAAAGATAAAGCAGACCGACTTGAAGACGTAAATGCAGGCCTTTTTACTTATCCTATGTTGATGGCTGCAGATATTTTACTTTATGACGCAGAGGTCGTTCCTGTGGGTAAGGATCAATTGCAACACGTGGAAATAACACGTGATGTTGCGGGTAGATTCAATAATAAAATGGGGACTACTTTTATAGAGCCTGAGGCCAAAATCCAAAAAGACGGACTCCTCGTTCCTGGAACCGATGGCGGTAAAATGAGCAAGTCTAGAGGTAACATTATTGATATTTTCCAATCAGATAAAAACTTACGCAAGCAGTGTATGTCTATAGAAACCGATAGTACACCACTTGAAGAACCTAAAAACACAGAAACCTGTAATGTTTTTGCCTTATATAAATTAATTGCACCAGAGCAAAAGATTCAAGAAATGCGCAATAATTATGCTGCAGGAAATTATGGTTACGGTCATGCAAAGCAGGCATTATTTGAAGCACTTTGTGAACGCTTTAAGGAAGCTAGAGAACGTTACGACTACTTAATGGATAATAGACACGAATTAGACATGGCGCTTGAAGAAGGAGCTTTTAAGGCGCGACATATTGCAGATAGTGTGTTGAAACGTGTGCGTTCTAAAGTTGGGTATTAAAAACCGATTTTGAATCAAGGAATTGAGGTGGTCCAGTAGCACCGCAACAAATTACTTTTGCTGTTTTCGCCTTTTGTATTTGACAATATCAGCTATGCCGTTAGAGAAAAGCCCAGTTGAATAGGGATAGGATTTAAATACGGGATTTGTGATTTTGAAAGCTGGAAACCTTATAAATAACAAAGCCTGTTCTGGTAATTTAGAACAGGCTTTGTTTATTTTAATTCAGCAAATTTTAAGCAAAAAGCCCTGTCATCTCTGCATCTATTTTATTGATAACCTCTCCTAAATCTTCAGGATTATTGACAAAATCTATATCATCTACATCGATGATCAATAGATTCCCCTTCTTATAACCATGAACCCACCCTTCATAACGTTCGTTCAAACGGCTTAGGTAATCTATAGAAATGCTGTTTTCATAATCGCGACCTCGTTTGTGTATTTGGTTCACTAGGTTAGGAATAGAACTGCGCAAGTAGATCAACAAATCTGGAGCAGCAACTACTTTTTCCATAAGGTCAAATAGGGAGCTGTAATTATCAAAATCACGTTGTGATAACAATCCCATTGCATGAAGGTTAGGAGCAAAAATGCTTGCGTCTTCATATATCGTCCGGTCTTGAATGATTTTTTTACCGCTTTCACGTATTTCCAAAATCTGACGGAAACGGCTGTTCAAGAAATATACCTGTAGATTAAACGACCAGCGTTCCATGTCTTGATAGAAATCTTCTAAATAGGGGTTTTCTAAAACATCCTCAAATTGAGGTGTCCATTTGTAATGTTTGGCAAGTAATTGAGTAAGCGTGGTTTTACCTGCGCCTATATTTCCAGCAACGGCTATATGCATGTTTAATTCTTAATGAGGTTGATGGTATAGACGTCTACACGTTTACCGGTCCAAATATAAAGTTTTCCATTCTTTAGATAAAGGGAATTCACTTCCTTTTCTGATATGCTTCTAGTGGTTATCTCGCTTTCGCGAAAGCGGTACTCTTTATCCATCCTCATCACTTTAACTTGATGATCCTTAAGGATAATAAGGCTTTCAAAATCATAATCAAGCAATGAGCCTTCTACAAATGGCATAGTGGCTGTTTTACTACCATAAGAATTATAAGTTTCTATGTAGTTTTTACTCACCACATGGCAAAAATTATAATCACTTAACAATTGAGAAATATCATCCTTTAAAACAGCCGTACTAATAAGCGTCCTGTTATTGATGTAATCATAAAGCTCTAGCCTATTTTGATCCAGATCGTGAAGCCAGAGCCTTCGTTCACCAGCAAGTTTGGCGTGTTCATAAAATCGAGATGGAGAGAGTTGGTTTAATGAAATACGCTGCTTTTCATTAAGGCGGTTATCCAGTAATACAACAGTTTGAGTATCCTTATAAAATAATAAGATGCTCAAAGGATTGATTAAATCTACCTCGGTAAGATCCCCCAACAGTACATCATAAAACTGTTGAGTTTCTTTTCCTTTTTTCTTAATAAAAGCACCGTTTTTACCGTAATAAATCGCTGCGAAGTCGTCAACTCCATAAAAAGAGTCTGCCATGAGGTCAAAGCCTTTGTCAGTTTTTTGACCTTGTGCCATCATGCAAATAAAAAATAAGAAAAACGTCCACTTCATAAACAGCAAATTACAACTATGTGATGGATATTTCTAGCAATTCATTTAAATGCAGGAATCCGTGAATCAAGCAGTATGTGTTCTAAGAAAGTTTTTATACAGATGATCATCTGATCAGGAATAAACAGCTGTCATTTACGGATAAGTGGATAGCTCGTCTAAAAATAGATACAGCCCTTGTGATAGCGTGTAGATTTTTTATCAAGAACTGAAAATCGGGTATAGTTTAAGGCGTTATTAACTTATAGCCGTAACCGCGCACATTTACTATTTCTAGTTCATCATCTAGTGCTAGTTTTTTGCGCAACTTTGTGATAAAGACATCCATACTACGACCAGAGAAAAAGTCGTCATTACCCCATAATTTTTTAAGAATAAAGGTGCGGTCTAACACTTTATTTTTCTTTAAAACTAAGTGATAGAGCAAATGTGCCTCTCTATGAGTGAGTTTTGTTACCTCTTCTTTATATATAAGATGCTGCTTGGGAAAATTAAAGGAATAGTCTCCTAATTCATAAATAGCAGCTGTTTTTTGAACGGTTTGCCTGCTGAGTAAACTCTCGATGCGCACAATGAGCTCTTCCATGGAAAAAGGCTTCTTAAGGTAGTCGTTACCGCCTACGTGAAAACCTTCCAAAACGTCTTCTGTCTGTGATTTTGCGGTCAGGAAAATGATGGGAATTTCCTCATTTTCTACTCGTATTTTTTTAGCCAATTCAAAACCATCTAATTTTGGCATCATTACATCTAGAACAAGAATATCGGGTTGTTTTTCATGAAATGCATCGAGCGCAAGAGCGCCATTTAATTCATGACGTACACTAAAACCTCGAGTTTCCAGACTTTCTTTAACGATCATTCCTAATGCAGGTTCATCTTCGGCAAGTATGATGTTTATAGTATCTTTATTCATAAGGCAAAGTGATTTTAAAAGAGGTTTGTGGTTGTACAGTTGCAGTAACGGTACCCTTGTGCTTTTCAATGATGGATTTTGTATAGAATAAACCTATCCCAAACCCTTTTACATCATGACGGTTTCCTTTCCCTACTCTGTAAAATTTATCAAAAATAAGTCGTACGTCTTTAGAACTCAAGTTTTTCCCATCATCAGTAACCGTTATACTTATAGATTCTGTATGCTTACGAAGGCTGACCTCAATCTGATCACCACCATATTTTATAGCATTATCAATAAGGTTGTTGATGGCATTTTCTAGATGAAAAGCATCGGCATTGAACACAACTCCTTTGCTTTCTTCTATAAAAGAGATCTTTTTAGAAGTTTGGTTTTGGTGTTTGTGTATAATTACTTCAATCAATTCATTGATCTCCACACCACTTTTTTGCAACATTAATTCGTCACTGTCCAAAGTAGCTGTTTCAAGGATGCGCTCTACCATACCATTAAGTTTCACGAGTTGCTCGCGGCCCATACTCAAATAACGATCTGTTTTATCTTGATCACCACTATTAGTAAAACTTTGAACACCTTCTAAGGCGGCGCTTGCAGTAGCGATGGGTGTTTTAAACTCATGAGTGATGTTAGAAATGAGATCGTTTTTCATCTCTCCCAACGCTTTTTGTTTTCTTATAATTTGTAACAGATAAAATAGGCAAAGAACTACTGCTGTGATAAGTAATGCACTGAGAATAATACCAGTTAGATTGAGTCTGTATATTTCAGGAGAAAGACCAGAATAACTCATTAGTAAACTGTCACCGCTTTTTAATAATTCTGAATTTGCTTTGAGGGTGTTTTTTTGAAGAAGATTATTATCGGTAGCTTTTACAATAGCAATATCGTGTGTGATATCAAGGCCTCGCAATTGAAGGCTTGCCGATATAAGACTATCCATACGTTTTAGATCCATTTGATCCTCTTGGATACTTACTACTATTTTGCTAGTCAGTGACGATATAGTCTCCTCTAGGTTGTGTTGATCAGAAAAAAAAGTTTCTACCTGCAACTCTTTAAAACTACCGTCAGGTTTCTGAATTTCATAATTGGGAAAATTCCACAAGTCCTCCATAGGTCTTATCCTATTGAGACTATCCATAGAGATGCCTTTGTAAATTCTGATTTCAGAAAGGTCACTGGTTGCCACGTTATCAAGGTTAAAACCTCGATATCCAGAGGCACGATTGACACTATCCATTCTTCTAAATATTTTGTCAAACTCTGCCTTTCTATTAGTAGTCTCATCAACGATGATTCCTAAATTATTTCTTTTAATCAGTTGTTCATAATAAACATCTACACTCTTATCCAGACTCATTTGCAAGTCAGAAACCAGTACTCTTTTAGACTCCTGGAAATTGTTGTAATTCCAGTACAGTTGTATGGCTAGCGTAGCGGCGATGACCACACTTATCAGGACAAGAATAAAGTGATATTTTCTATCATTCATAATTCAAAGGTGCGCTATTCCTTCTACAGTAGGAAGTCGGTTAACAAATATTAACGCAGCATAATAGATGTAACTATAAAAATAGTTCATATTTGAATGATCTTAAAACCCATTTGACATGAAAAAATATAGGCTTAGTATGCTCCTTTTTGTTGTTCTCGCTTTCGCGAAAGCGTATACTTTACAAGCGCAACAAGACTTTACTGGAATCGCTCATTATCAAAGTAAGATGACGTTAGAAAAGCCCAAGGATAGTTCCAGTATGTCAAAAATGGATCCTGCTATGCGCAAAATATTCAATGAAGCCATGAAAAAAGCGGGCGAGGCAGAATTCACGTTAAAATTTTCTCGCACCGAGTCACTCTATGAAAAAGTGCAGGCATTAGCTGCTCCTAAAAAGCCTAGTAATGGTATGAGTATAGAAGTTTCATTCTCTGGAAATGGAGATACTTATGGAACCACTTATAAAGACCTCAATGCGCAAAGCTTTTTAAGAGAAGATCAAATTCAAGGAAAGGAATTTCTGGTTACTGATAAAATTGAACCACTAGCCTGGAAAGTAACTGGCGAGACAAAAATGATAGGAAAGTACAATGTGATGAAAGCAACCTATACCTACCCTAAAAAAGAAAAGACGGAAAAAGAGAAGAAAGTAGAGGAAGAAAAAGAAACGGGTTTACTCGGTATGGTCGAGGATAAAGATAAAGTTGTGACCGCTTGGTTTACCATGGATATTCCCATAAGTAATGGACCTGGAATTTATCAAGGTTTGCCTGGATTGATCTTGGAATTGAATGAAGGGAACATCACTATTCTTTGTAATAAGATCGAGATGAACCCAGAGGACTTTGAAATTAAGAAACCTAAAAAGGGCAAAGAAATTTCTTCCAAGGATTTTGATGAGTTACAAGAGAAAAAAAATAAAGAGATGAGAGAGCGTTTTAATAGCGGCCGCGGCGGGGACGTATTTATACAACACAATTAATGGTTTTGTTAAAGTTGTCTTAACTTGAAACTAATCCATTTTTACCCAGTCTTATTCGAGGACTTACTAATTGGAGTCTGCATTAAAATCAAATCAAAGATGAAAACATCAATTTTATTAACGCTTGCTATAATTTTTACTGGAGTCTTAAATGCTCAGGAATTTTATGGTGAGGCGACTTACATGTCTAAGACTAAAACAGATATGAGCTGGATGCCAGAAGGTCGTGAGATGTCTCCACAACAAAAAAAGCGTATTGAGGAGCGTATGAAGAAAATGGGTGAAAAGACTTATGTGTTGAAATTCAACCGTAATGAATCTATTTATAAAGAAGAAAAAGAGCTTTCGGCACCTGGGCAAGGTGGTGGTATGGGAAACTTTATGGGGACTTCTATGGGTGGAGAGAAATATAAAAACCTAAAAGAGGGTCAATGGATCGAACAACGTGACATGATGGGAAAAATGTTTTTAATAAAAGACAGTATTCCGCAATTAGAATGGAAAATTACAGGTGAAACTAGAATGATAGGCCAGTATCAAGCGATAAAAGCAGTAGCATATAAAAAGAACAATGAACTGGACTGGTCTTCCTTTAGAAGACGTAGAGGTGATAGTGCAGAAGAAAAGAAAAAGGACAGCCTAGCACTTGCAAATGGCAATATAGAAGAGGTTTTTGAACAAGACCCACAAGTAGAAATTACCGCATGGTTTACACCTCAGATTCCAGTGCAGCACGGCCCTGCAGAGTACGCAGGTCTTCCAGGGTTAATTCTTGAAGTAAGTGCTGGTAATACTACATTACTTTGTAGTAAGATCGAAGTCAACCCAGAAGAAAAAGAGGATATCAAACCTGCTACTAAAGGAAAAGAAACTACCGAAGAAGAATACAATAGCCTATTCAAAGAAAAAATGAAAGAAATGTCAGAGCGATGGGGTCGCGGCAGACGCGGTCGTGGAGAGTAATAGATACTATTAAATACTATTGATATGCGAGAGTATGCTAACCACTGTTCTCGCATTTTTTAATCAAAAAAACTAAAATGAAAAAAAACTTACTCTTAACACTTCTAGCTTGTTTTGTATTTTCCCTAGCCGGAGCTCAGTCAGTAAAAATAACTGGTGTAGTAGTAGATAGTACGGGCACACCACTTCAAATGGCTAATGTAATTGCTTATCAAAAGGATAAGAACTTAGGCGCTTTTGGTATTACTAATGATTCTGGAAAATACCAACTACGCAATCTTAAAAAAGACAGCACTTATGTTGTTAAAGTATCTTTTTTAGGTCTTAAAACCATTGTAGATACCGTAAAAAACATTCAAGATGACCTAATGAAAAATTATGTCATGCTAGAAGATGAAAACATGCTAGATGCGGTCAACATCGTTTATGACATGCCCGTATCTATCAAAGGAGATACTATTATTTATAATGCAGACAGTTTTACAAACGGTACAGAGCGTAAATTAGGTGATGTCCTTCAAAAACTTCCAGGAGTTGAGGTAAATGAAGATGGAGATATTCAAGTAGAGGGAAAAACAGTCGAGCGAGTTTTTGTAGATGGAAAAGAGTTCTTTGAAGGAGACTCCAGATTGGCCACAAAAAACATTCCTGCAGATGCAGTTGGGAAAGTTGAGGTATTAAAAAACTTTAACAATCAAAGCCAGTTGAAAGGACTCGGGAATGATGATGATCGCATTGCGATTAACATTAGATTAAAAGAAGGAAAGAAGAATTTCTGGTTTGGAGAAGTTACTGGTGCGATAGGTCAAGGTGACGATGCAGTGCGTTATCAAGCAAAGCCTAAAGCTTTTTATTACAGTCCAGATGTTTCTATAAACATTCTTACAGATTTTAATAATCTAGGATTACAGTCATTTACATTTAGAGAATACTTGCGTTTTACAGGTTTTAATAGAGGTAATACTAGAGCTTCTGGATCTACTATAAATGTAGGAGTAGGCGCAGGAGGAATTTTAAACCTTCAAGCAAATCGTGCTAAAGAAATCGAAAGTAAATTTGGTGCATTTAATGGCTCATGGCAGGTAAATAAAGCTCTAAGTTTAGATGGGTTTGCTATTTTCTCAAGTACCGATACGGAACAAGAAACTACAGCAAGCAGAACATTTATTGAGACTGGCGTTGTGGAAAATACGGAAGACAGATCCTTTCAACGCAATCAAATAGGGATTTTCAAATTAGGAGCAGATTATAAGCCTAATGAAAATTTCACTTTTGAATATGATGGTCAGGTAAATTTAAGTGATGTAACTCAGTTCAATGATTTTACTTCTTCTCGTAGTGGTTTTGTAGAAGATATCGATCAAAACGAATCTCAAAAACCTATTACATTAGATCAATCGATAAACATGTATTATACATTGAGCGATAAAGACATTTTTGCTTTAGAAGCTAGGTATGTAGATGCAGAGGAAGATCCTTTTTATAACGCTATTAGAGACCGTCAAGGCATACAAGATCCAGAGCCTTTTAGTGGAAATTTAGGACTCGACCCAGCAGACCCATACAATATCAATCAACAAAAATTTGTGGAAAGCCAAAAATTAGACGCTAAGGTGGACTACTGGAGAGTATTGAACAAGAAAAGTAACATCAACTTTACCGTCGGAACATCTATTGTAAATCAAGATTACAACACCAACATCTTTCAAATACGTAACGACGGCTCTCAAAATGGCCTTACAGATCCGGCTTTAGGAAACGATGTGAATTATAAATTCAGAGACCTATTCGGTGCGGTGCATTATAAGTTCATTACGGGTAAATTCACTATAACGCCAGGAGTAACAGCCCATAGTTTTCATATAGAAGACACTCAGCTAGATAACACTAACGAGTTAGATTTTCAAGAAATCCTTCCAGATTTTAATGTGCGTTTTGCCTTAAGATCTAGTGAAAACATCAATTTTGATTACCGTAGGACCGTAAGTTTTACAGATGTTGAGAATTATGCATTAGGAACAGTTTTTAATAACTACAACTCCTTATTTAGCGGTAATAACCAATTAACTGGTGCTTTAAACGATCGTTACAGTTTAAATTACTTCAATTTTAATATGTTTAATTACACAAATATACGTGCGCAACTTTCTTATTCAAAAACTACAGATGCGATACAAAGCAGTGTAAATATTGAAGATATTAACCAGCAAAGTAACTTGATAAATTCCCCATTTGCAAATGAAACTGCAAGTGGTTCTGGCAGTTTTTCTAGAGAATTTGGAAAAATTAGAGCCAGTGTAAATACAAATCTGAGTTGGAGTACATTCAACAACATTATTAACGGTAATGCCAGAGAATCACAAAACATCAATCATGGTTATGGTGTAAGTGCAAGAAGTAATTATAAAGAGGGAGTCAACTTTGATGTAGGTTATAATATAGCATTTAATAACTCAGATAACGGTGGGCAAATTAATGATGCCACCACACAAACCATTACCTTAAATACCGACTGGCAAATTAATAAAGCGTGGTTCTTTGATGTAGATTATGATCTGAACCTTTTCTCTACTTCTCAAAATGTGGAGAATAATTATGATTTCTTAGAAGCCGCCTTATTTTATAACAAGCCAGATTCTAAATGGGAATATAAAGTTGCAGCTACTAACTTGCTAAATACAGAGGCATTGAATAACAACTCTTTTGGTCAGATTGCTACTAGTACTCAGTTTTATACGGTGCAACCACGTTATGTGTATTTACAAGTGAGATATGATTTGTAAGGATTCAACTCCATTAACTTTAAAGCAGCTCTTGATTCAAGAGCTGCTTTTTTATTGGGGAAGCTGGACCATCTACCTTTTGCTAAAACAGAATAACTTCTATATGGATACTAACGGGTGATGCATCAAAACCTTGGATTTGTTTTAGTCAATCCATCTTAACAATGCAGTTAATTATATTAAACCTATCTACAAATGATAGTATGAAAATATTTTTATAGCTACGTATTCTATTCATTATTGCTATCACGATAGCACAGGAATTTACTGATGCTCGTGTCAAAGAATTCATCCAGCAGTTTCGAGAACTGGACTCTGGCCCTTAAAAAGCATCAACTGGTTTTGTCCAGACGGCAGTGTTAGAGACTCCAGAGACCACTGCCCTGAGCTTAAAAGGGAACATATGATCAACGACAAGGATCCTGAATATAGATTTAGGGTATTACATAACACCCTAATAAAAAAACATTTTGTCGGAAGGGCCTTATTTTACTAGTGTTTTAAGACTTACTTTTGTTGCAATGAGCGGTATTTATATACATATTCCATTTTGCAAACAGGCGTGCCATTATTGTGACTTCCATTTTAGCACTAATTTGAAGCACAAGACCAATATAATTGACGCTATTTGTGATGAGTTAAGCTTTCGCGAAAGTGAGTTTAAAAACACCACTGTGCAAACAATTTATTTTGGAGGAGGAACTCCTAGCGTTCTAGAAGTTGAAGAGATAGAAAAGATCATCCAAACTGTTTTTGATCACTACGCCGTGGGAGCACATCCAGAAATTACTCTGGAAGCAAACCCTGATGATTTGACCGAAGAAAAACTCATTTCTTTTTCAAAAACACGCATCAACCGTCTGTCTATAGGTGTCCAAAGTTTTTTTGAAGAAGATCTCCAACTGATGAATCGCGCGCATAATGCTACCGAAGCTCACCAATGCATCGAGCAAGCAGTACGCTATTTCCCTAATATTTCTATTGACCTTATTTATGGAATTCCTGGAATGAGCAGTGAAAGATGGCGAGATAATCTAAACAAAGCCATAGATTTAAAAGTGCCACATATTTCTAGTTATGCACTTACTGTGGAAGAAAATACAGCCCTTAAATCTTTCATAGAAAAAGGAATTGTACCTCAAGTAGAAGATGAGGTGGCACAAGAACATTTTGAGATACTGTTGGATGTCATGGAGTTGCATCATTTTAAAAATTATGAATTCTCCAATTTTGGTAAGGAAGGTTTCTTCTCCCAAAACAACACTGCTTACTGGACCGGTAAAAGTTATATAGGTATAGGGCCCAGTGCACACAGCTTTGACGGTAAAAGACGTGGCTGGAATATCAATAACAATGTGAAATATATAAAGTCCATTCAGGCAGGAGAGTTGCCTATGGAAACCGAGGAGCTGACTTTGGTAGATCGTTATAATGAATACATCATGACGGGCTTGCGAACTATTTACGGTGTTTCTCTTCAGAAAGTAGAAACAGATTACGGACTAAACTTTAAAGAATATCTTTTAAAACAAGCCGCAGATTATTTAAATGACCACTTGCTCTACCTAGATGGCGATACCTTGTTAGTTACCAGGAAAGGTAAGTTCCTTAGTGATGGAATAGCAAGTGAATTGTTTATGGTGAATTTTAGTTAAGTACTTCTGAGTTTTCATTCTCGATTTGTATGGGACTGATTGTTTTTTTATAGACATACTTGAACTATAGTTGATCCTCTCAGAATATTTAAGATTAAAAATAACTGCTGAAATTGAAATTTATCTGAGGGCCTTATGTATCTGACTTTTAAATGCAAAGGATAAATAGGATGGAAGAATCTTATTGGACTTCAATTTTAAAACTGAAAATAAATAAAAGGTTGCACTTCACTACTCGCCGTTGCACTGATAACCCAGATGACAGCAGCAAACAAAACCATTTTCCCAACTAGTGGAATTCTATGAAATAATTCCAGTTGTTTGTTTTGTACTTTTTGAGGTATAAAATGCCACAGATAACCTATCAATAAAACGATAGCTATATTTTGATAACCTCTTAATACTGCCCACCAAACCTCAGGATTCCATTCTATGTTGCCTATATTAGAAATCACGTTCAAGGCATTGCTAAAGTCTGATGCTCTAAAGAAAATCCAACAAAAAGCTACAAAGTGAAACGTCAGTATTCCTGCGATGAGTTTTAAAGGAAAACTCTTGCTGGTTAATTTTGGGATGTTGAAGGCCTTTTCTATCGCGAGGACGGTTCCATGCATCGCTCCCCAAAGAATAAATTTCCAAGAGGCACCGTGCCATAATCCACCCAGTAACATGGTCATAAAAAGATTGAAGTACATGCGTATCTTACCCTTGCGATTCCCGCCCATAGAGATGTAGAGGTAATCTCTTAACCAGCTCGAAAGAGAAATATGCCACCTGCGCCAGAATTCAGTAACGCTAGTACTTTGATATGGTGTTCTAAAGTTGGGAGGTAATTTAAAACCCATCAAAAGTGCAAGACCTATAGCAATGTCGGAATAGCCGGAGAAATCGCAATAAATCTGTAGAGTATATCCATAAACGGCAAGCAAGTTTTCAAAAGCGGAGTAATTATCTGGAAATTCAAAAACACGGTCTACAAAATTTACGCTTATGTAGTCAGAGATGAGCGTTTTTTTGAGTAGACCTCCCATAATCAGAAAGAGGGCATAGCTCAACTCTTTTTTGGAAAGTTGTAGCTTTTCATAAATCTGCGGTATAAAATCTTTTGCTCTTACAATAGGTCCCGCAACTAATTGTGGGAAAAAGGAAACAAAAAACATAAAATCCCATACGTTTCTAGCCGGTTCTAACTCTTTTCTATAAATGTCTATGGTATAAGACATGGTTTGAAAAGTGTAAAATGAGATACCTATAGGTAGAAAAATAGTTCCAAAACTTAAATCACCTGAAAACAGTGCATTAAAATTATCGGCAAGGAAGCCGGTGTATTTAAAGTAAGCGAGCAGGCCTAAATTGATGATACAGGAAAGGATAAGCAGCCATTTTCTTCTGCCTTTATGATTGCTTTTGTAAATAAGCTCAGCGATGTAATAATCTACAAACGAAGAAAATATGAGCAGTATAAAATATACCCCACTGCATTTGTAATAGAAAAACAGAGAAAAGGCGATGACATATAAGATGCGCATTCTACGAGCATGGCTCATAAAAATATACAACAGATAAAAACCTAGAAACAGGTATAAAAATGCCTCACTATTAAATAGTAAGGGACTTTGTGGATCATAATTTAACCAGTTCCATATGTCATTCCATTCCATCATTTTTTATAGTCGGCATAGGAGTTAAAGAGGGACTCTACTAGTAGTAGGGCTTGTAGCTGGTAGCCTTTTTCTAAGAAATGAATTTTATCACTCGAGGTTAAGTTGGCATCGTACCAATAAGGCATCGCGTTACTCGTTTTAGAAACCGAATGTAAATCGTAGAATGCCCAAGAATTCAAGTTTGCAAAGACGCCCATCTCATAGGCATATGCTGTTGCGGTATAATTGATTTGTTGGCGATTCTTCATGGATGGAGGTGGGCTGGTTAACAAAACACTTCCCGTCATGCCGCGTTTGATCATTTCGCGGTTGAATACGTCCATAGCAGACTTCAGTTTTTCTTCTGTATATGGGTCATAAAAACTTTCGTTAGTTCCTAAAGAGATGATGATCAAGTCAGGATTTAAGGCCGCTATCTGATCAAAAAATCTAGGAAACATATTATAATCACTAAATTTTGTCCCGTTGACACCTATGCCGTGAAAGTTGACACCTTTCTTTCCAGTGCTCAATAATAGTCCATCGAGCAGGTATTTTGATTCCTTTTGAGCAGGTCTTAAATAAAGTTGATGTACTCTTGGAGGAATTTGGTAAACGATTCCATTGACAGAAGTAAGGTCGGTAAAACTAGTGTTAGACATTATTTGATTTTGTGCGCTGCCCGTTGGTATTTGAAGGGTCTGTCCGGCCCTTAAATTAGCATTGTTCATTCCGTTTACCTGTTGTATTTTCTGTACAGAAGTATGGAATTGAGCTGCGATTTTACCTAGATAATCCCCAGGCGCTACTTTATAGGTTTTGTTCGTGTTGACTTGTTGGAGAAGGTCGCTTTTATCAGCTAGGCTCAGTTTAAAACGTTCGGGATGTGGTGAAACGATTTTGATTTCAGTCAAGTCCTCTAATGTTTCACCCAGATTGATTTCCATAAGAAAATCACTGTCTGTGGTCTCCAGGTTAATACCGCTTAGGCCTACATCATCACCACCATTACTTTTCACATTGCGTACTGCCTTCCAATCGCCGCTTGCTTTAAACTTTACATCTACTGCCCCATTAGTACCAGCAACTCGATAAGGGAATACAAAGCCACGACCTGCATTACCAAATTTATTTTGCAAGCCTTGTCTTATATATTGCGGGAAATAAGGTCCTTGAACATGAGAGTCGCCTATTTGAATTACGGTTACTTGACTTCTATTCCCGCTTTCTAGTTCTTGGAGTTTTTGAAAAAAATCATTCAATACCAAGGGGTTCTTCAACTCCTGAAAACTGCGATCTATCAATAAGGGATTGATTTGTAAATCATCTATTTGCTGTCCGTGTGATATTAATGTCAAAAGACTGAACCATAAAAATATATAAGATTTGATCATGGTTTCCGTAGGTTTGGAATGCTGTCGTGTACAGTTTTTATCGTTGCGCTATCTGTTTTTTGCTGCAGGGCAATTTGTTGTGTTCTCGCTTTCGCGAAAGCGGAATAACCATCCATCAATTCTCCATAGATCATGCGTCCTATTTTACGAGAACCTTGAGGGCTAAAATGGGTATAATCATTGTTAGCCAGTTTTTGATCTGTCCAGATAGGCATGGAATTTACACCCCCCATAAGATGGAAAAGGCTTATAAAACTGGACTCCGTTTTTAAAGCATAGTCTTGTTGGGACCGCAATAACTTTACGACACTACTATCTGTTTTTACAGCACCTTGAAACTTAGTCCCTTTATCTGCGGTTCCTAAAATCAAAATATCAGCTTCTGGGAAAGCCTGTTTCAAATGGGTTACTACTTTAGTCATGCGGCTCTTATACCAATTGTAGTTTTTAGATTTTATAGCGAGAACATTGGCGCCAAACTGAAGGATGATCAAGTCATAACTGAAGTTCTTATCAAACCTCTGCATTTGAGAAATATCTAATAAACTCAATGGTAATCCAGAATTACCACGGTTAGAAAAACCGTCCACCGCTATTCCTGTAGGGTTTGAAAAATCGACTCCGTATATAGGAGTGTTTTGTGCATTTGAAAAATCCAATTCAATTTTGCGGAGGTTATTAGTAGATATAGTTGTTGAATTCATGCTAAGGGAACCGTTTAACGCAATAAAAGTAGCACTACTGTCTTTTTCTTCGGTCACTTTAAGGAAGGCATTTTCATTACCAGTTCCGTAAAAAAGACGTGGCGAGTTGAGTCGGTAAGCATTTTTAATACCACTGGCGAGGTAGGTTACACGAGCGGTGGAGTCTGCTGGAAAAAAAACACCACCATTTATTCCATATGGAATACTGTCTGCTCTACCTTTCATAAAGTTTTCTTGCCTCCAGTTACCTTGGGTATAATGCTTTATAGAGTAACGAGTTCGAGCACTTTCTGATTCTATAGGCACAAAGCCTACACCACTACCGCCAAAATGGCTTTGTAAGGCACTTCTAAAATCTTGCACAATCAAATCGCCATCAATCATGGAATCACCGTAATAAGCGATGCGTACTTTACCTTCCTTAGATTGATCGAGTTCGTAAAGCTTTTCAAAAAAACGAGTTAAATGTTGGATGCCCGTATAACTTTTTAAAGTCATAGTTTTTGGAATAGTAACAATACTTGATGAGTCTGTTGGATGTTCTAAGTTAAAATCAAAATCGGCAGTATTTATAAGGTTTTGATAGGAGGTATTTTTCACCGTTTCCAATGAAGGCAGACTAGAAAGAGGATTTATTGAGTTTATAGGTTTGGTTATAGGTTTTATTATTTGATTGGAATCTTTAGTGTCTGTTATAGTGTCTGTCACAAGATCTAAGTCTTTCATTGCTTTGATCATAAGACTGTCTACTACAATAGGAGCAGAGCTATTGTGTTCCACAAACATTTTACTTGGTAAATAGGGTTTTGTCAAATAGAACAGAAGCCCACCAAGCGCGATGACGAAAAAAGCAAAGTAGAATTGTTTTTGTTCTTTAAAGTGCATTTAATACCAAATCTTAAATCAAAGATGCATGAGAAATGAACGCTTTTTAGAGGCGTTTTATTGGATTGCAATTTAAGAGAATCCCTGAAAACTAAATAGTAAAGTATCTTTAGTTTACGAGTTTTCCTAATTAATAGGACATTGCTAATTCAATTCTGTACATATGGGTTTGCTATGATTAACTTTTGCAGGTAAATTTTGGAGCTAGATATCTCTAAGCTTATGCTGCGCTTGGTCTTCATTCTATTTGTACTAATAAAAATGTCGGAGGGTCAAAATAAGCTGTAAAAGCTTTAATTAGTTATTGGTAGTTATAGATACTTAAGCTATCTATTGTGATAGACTGGTAGATACTGTAAACTTTGAGTACAAGGGATTTATAATTATTGTAACGCAAAAGGGTCGTGATTTGCATTTTAAGTCTTAACAGTTCTTAACCTTTTTTAAAGAAGATGTTAATAGGAACAGCTTTTAGAACGCTCTATCTGCTAACAACTAAAAAAATAAATGGTTACATTCTAATTAGTCTGTACTATACATTACCACATCATATGATCAATTTAAGTTAAATTTGGTGCTTATAGATATATATAAAACACAATAAATCAATAGATTAGTTGGATTATGTTAAAGTAGTACTATTGGTGTAACGGATTTATTCACAAATTCAGATATCTTTTTTACATTTGGATTCTAACTTTAAGAGGATCTTAACCTACAACGTTATAGAGACTCTTTAAAATTATGAAATAAATAAATTTTCATGAATAAATTTACACTTTTAATATTTTACTTTATCGCAGCTTTGAGCTTTGCGCAAGAAGGTATCATCTCAGGAAAGGTTCTTGAACAATCTACTGGAGAGGCTTTATTAGGAGCCACTGTTCTGAACTTAAATACTAATAAGGGAACTACCACCGATTTTGACGGTCTATTTACGATAGCAGCGTCATCAGGAGATATTCTTAAGTTTTCCTATATAGGAACACTTCCTCAACAGGTTACTGTTGTTAACAGCGATTTTATTACGGTCTCTTTGTTGGAAGATGTTGCTGCACTTGAAGAAGTCGTAGTTATAGGATACGGTACACAGGCCGTTAGAGAAGTAACGGGAGCGGTAAGTATAGTGGACAGTAAGGTAATTGAAAACTTGAAGCCTACTAGAGTAGAGCAAGCACTTCAAGGACAAGTTGCCGGGGTTAATGTGACCTCTTCATCTGGATCACCTGGAGCAGGATTAAATATCAGAATACGTGGTATTTCTACTAATGGGGATAGCCGTCCTTTAATCTTGGTAGACGGAAACATTATTGAAGACCTGAGCGTGATCAACCCTGGGGATATCGAAAGCTTGTCTGTTTTAAAAGATGCAACAGCTGGTATATATGGAGTACGAGCGGCAAATGGGGTGATTATTATTACGACTAAACGTGGTCGTAAAAATCAACCCTTAACTGTTGACTACAATTCGTGGGGTGGTTTTCAAGAAACTACGAGAAGACTTCCTACATTAAATTCTCAGCAATATGCGTTGATTAAAAATGAAGCTTTTGCTAATAATGGCGAGGCGTTGCCTTTTACTGATATATCTAATCTCACAAATACTAATTATCAAGATGAAGTATTTGATGATGCATTTATTGTCAACAACGACATTTCTATACGAGGTGGGACTGAAAAATCTACTTATGCTTTTGGAGTGTCGGTTTTAAATCAGGATGGTATAGTAGGTAGTGATAAGTCTGATTTTGATCGTTTTACAATGCGTGGGAACTTTGATCATAAATGGACTAAAAACCTGGAAATGAAAACAGGTTTCCTTTATTCTTACACGAGTAATAAGAACATCAACGACGGTGGTCTAGGATCTGTTCTTTTTAACGCATTAAACATGGCGCCTACGATACCGGTTAGAGATCAAGCTGGAGAATTCTCATTGGCAGAAGGTTTGGGAAATGAAGTTATAAATCCAGAAGCACAACTGGCAAATACCTTTAATAAAAATAAAGTAGGTAAGATCAGTGGTAACTTTGGACTGACCTATTCCTTTTTAGATCATTTTGAAGCTACAGCTCGTATACAAGCTAATTATTCAACGTCTTATGGGAACAATTTTAATCCTAGAGCATTTTATGGTTCAGGAAAAGTCTTTAATCTTACGGAGAATGTTTATAGTGAGTATGAGAATTTCTTTAGTGATTATACTTATGATGCATTTCTAAAATATGACAACACCTTTGCTGATAAACACAATGTAGAGGCTACGCTAGGTATGAGTGCCTTTAGAACACGAGGTGACTTTAATGATCTTACTGGATTTGGTAATGTAAGTAATGATTATAATGAAGTGAGTATTGATGGAGCTGTTCGTGTTATCGATGGAGATCTTAATGGAGCGCGTCGTTTTGACCAGCGTTTACTTTCTCATTTTCTTCGTGTTCAGTACGATTACAAGGGCAAGTATTTGCTTTCAGCGGTTGTTAGACGCGATGGTAGTACCATATTTGGCCCTGAAAATAGATTTGGTATCTTTCCTACAGGAAGTTTAGGTTGGATAGCTTCTGATGAAGACTTTTTAAAAGATAGTAAGGTTTTTGATTTCCTTAAAGTTCGGGCATCTGCTGGTACTATTGGAAACGACCGTATTCCTGCATTTGGGTTTGTTTCACTGCTTACCGGTGAAGGACAATATGTATTTAATGGACAAATTGCCAACGGAACCGCTAGTGGAGCTTTGAGCAATCCAGAAATTAAGTGGGAAGAGCAGTTTTCTACTAACGTAGGGTTGGACATGAAATTTTTATCATCCAAGTTAAATGTGACTCTTGATTATTACAATAAAGAGACGAATGACTTATTGATTGCGCCTGCAGTATCTGGAATATTAGGTTCTGGAGCGCCTGGGTCAAGCGCACCATTCATAAATGGAGGTGATATACGTAATCGTGGTCTTGAATTCTCTGTGGGTTACTCAGATCAGCTTACAGATGATTTTAGTTTTAACGTGAGTTACAACGTGGCGACTCTTGACAATGAAGTGCTTTCTGTAAACAATGAAAATGGTTTTATTGAGGCCGGAGTGTTTGGTGTTGGTCAACTGCCTATTACTAGAATGCAAGAAGGATATACTATTGGATATTTTTATGGGTATCAAACTGACGGAATATTTCAAAATGCTGCCGAAGTTGCAGCGCATCCATCTCAAATTGCTTTAGGAGCTAATGCGCAACCTGGTGATTTCAGATATAGGGATTTAAATAATGACGGTGTTATAGATACCGATGATCGAACAGAACTAGGTGATGCGTTACCAGATTTCACTATGGGTTTAAATCTTAGTTTCAATTATAAAAACTGGGACGTACAAACTTATTTATTCGCTTCTATAGGGAATGAAATGGTACGTAATTATGAACGTAATCAACCTTTAACCAATTTAACAACTAATGCATTAGGCCGTTGGACGGGTGAAGGATCAACCAATTCTGTGCCGAGAGTGACTACAGGAGCGACTGCAAATCAAGTGTTTTCAGACTTTTTTGTAGAAGACGCCTCTTTTTTAAGAGCTCAAAACATGCAAATTGGTTACACTTTAAACGAATCGGCACTTGATAATCTTAAATTGAGTAAATTAAGAGTTTATGCCTCTGTAAATAATGCATTTACGCTTACAAAGTATAGAGGTTACGATCCTAGTGCAAGTTCAGGCGATCCTTTATCAAGTGGTATAGACAACGGTTTTTACCCAGTGGCAAGAACCTTTTTAGTTGGAATAAACGCAAAATTTTAAAAAATAATCAAGATGAAAATTTATAAGATATATATTCTATTATTCGTCGCAGCGATAGGTTTTAATGCCTGTAGCGAGGATTATGTAGACGTTACTAGTGAAGATGCGAATTCAGAAAACTTTTTTAATACGCAAGCCGATTATGAAAATGCTCTAATTGCTGCATATGATATGTTGCAGTCTAGTTATATAAATGTCATGTTAGGTGAGATAGCCTCTGATAATACCTTAGCTGGTGGCGAGAGCGCAACTGACGTGATAGGTATCCAACAAATAGACGACATGATTCATACGCCTGTAAATGCACAATTAACAGATTTATGGAGGTGGATGTTTGCTGGTGTGAATAGAACAAATTACATCATGGAATTTCAAAATAACATTAATTTTCCTGATAAGCCTAGAGTTATAGGGGAAACTCGCTTTCTTAGAGCCTACTATTATTTTGAATTAGTCAAGTTTTTTGGAGATGTACCCTTAGCTGTTGATGAGCGATTCCTATTTGGCGATCAGTTTAATGTGGATCGCACACCTAAAGCAGATGTTTATACTCAGATTGAACTAGATTTGATCTATGCAATTGACAATTTAGAATACACTACCCCAGATGTAGGTCGTGCTACTAAAGGTAGTGCACAAGCCTTGTTAGGTAAGGTGTATTTGTTTCAAGAGAAATATATAGAGGCCGCTGATGTGCTGGATGACTTGATCATGATGGGACCTTACAGCTTGGTAACGGACTACTCTACCATTTTTGAAAATGACAATGAAAACAATTCAGAATCAATTTTTGAAGTTCAATATTCAGATGCTGAGGGAGCTGGTTTTGGATGTTTACAATGTAGTGAAGGAAACGTTGCGGTAGGATTTAACGGTATTAGAAATTATAACGGTCCAACTTTTGACTCTGGATTTAGTTTTAATGTCCCTACTCAAGAAGTAGTAGATTTATTTGACCCTACTGATCCACGTAAAGACACGGCGATTTTAGATATAGACGCTTTCGCGGCAGCTAATAACGCAACTTTTAGTGTAGGTTTTGAACATACGGGTTACTACAATAGAAAATATATAGCCAGACAAGGCGATTTGAATACTGGAGATGCAAACCTAACCAACCCTAATAACTATAGAGCGATAAGACTCGCAGACGTTTATCTTATGGCTGCAGAGGCCTACAATAGTGGGAGCTTAGGAGACGGACAAGCGCGGACCTATTTAAACGAGGTGCGCATGAGGCTTGGATTACCTGATGTTCAGGTTGCTGGAACAGCATTAACAGACGCTATATTTTTAGAACGCAGACTAGAGCTAGTAGGAGAAGGACATCATTTCTTTGATTTAGTTAGAACTGGTCGTGCAGCTGCTGAAATAGACGGTTTTGTAGCCGGCAAACATGAAGTGTTCCCTATCCCACTCGAAGAGATTTTACTTGCGGGGAATCGATGGGAACAAAACCCTAATTATTAATACGATTTGAAATGAAAAACATTAAATTTTTATTAGTTGCTCTAATAGTCGCTAGTGCGGCACTGTGGAGTTGTGACAGTACTGATGATACAGACTTAAGCCTAGCGCTTGAAGCACCATCTGATCTTGGTCTAGTTTTTAATATTACTCAAGATAATTCGGGCTTAGTGACCATTTCACCTTCTGGGGTTGATGTGACAAGCTTTGAGGTGTTTTATGCAGACGCTAGTGGAGAATCTATCGTATTGCCATTGGGAGAAAATGCACAACGCAATTATGCGGAAGGAACTTATCCTGTAAGAGTCATTGCTACTAATCTAAGTGGTAAAACGACAGAGTTTACTAAAAACCTCGATGTATCCTTTAGGCCTCCAGAGAATCTAGTGGTTACTGTTACAGAAAGTGCAGCTTCTAACTACGGTGTTTCAGTTAGCGCTACAGCAGACTATGAGACAGCTTTTGAAGTTACTTTTGGCGAGGATCCAGTTCTAGCGCCTGTCGTTTTTTCAGAAGGAGATACAGTTCCTTATGCCTATTCAAGCACTGGTACTTACACCATAACTGTTACTGCTTTAAGTGGTGGTGCGGCTATTACTGAAATAACCGAAGTGATTATGATTGAAGACCCGGTAACTTTACCGTTGGACTTTGAATCGTCTACTTTAAATTACAATTTAATCAACTTTGAATCTAACGTTAGTATCATCAATAATCCTGATGTTAGCCTAGATAATAATAGCACTAAAGTAGTCAGCATAGTAAAGACTGGTGTACAAACCTACGGAGGTGTTGTTGTGCCATTAGGAGGTCCTATAGACTTCTCTGGCCCTCAAAACTTGAGAATGAAATCATGGTCTCCAATGCCACTAGGAACAAAGGTTACCATTAAAATGGAAAATTCAGACGGGACTATTGCCTCGGCAGATTTTGAAGCATTTACAACTAAAGTTGGTGAATGGGAAACGCTTTTCTTTGATACTACTGGTTTAGATACCACGCAACCTTTTAGTCGTTTTGTAGTGTTTTTTGATTTAGGAGGGGCACCTACTAATGATGTAAATTACTTTGATGATATTGAGCTAGCTGATGGTCCTCCAATACTATTGCCTTTAACTTTTGAAGATCCTAACAGAATATATAATATAGGTACTAATAATGGAGCATTCTCTATAATACCTAATCCTGTGCCAGATATGGTAAATAGTTCTAATACTGTGATGCAGTTTGTTAGACCTGCTACGGGACCCAATAATTATTCTTTGGTTGCTATAGTTGTTGATCAACCTGTTGCATTTAGTGCAACAACCTCTTTCACTTTAAAAGTGTATTCTCCTAGAGTAGGTTTACCTGTATGGTTAAAAATCGAAAGAATAGGGAATGGTGGGTTATTTCAAGAAGTGACAAGTGTAACTACTACGGTTGCCAATGGTTGGGAAGAATTAACTTTCAATGGCTTTACTGGATCTACTACAGCTGATTTAAGAAATGTTGTTATATTCTTTGATCCTTTAGCAACAACAGCTTCTGCAGAGACTATCTACATTGATGATCTAATAAAAACTAATTAAATTAATTAAGATGAAATATTATTATAAGTTTTTAATGGTCTTGATGCTGGGAGTTTCCTTTCAGTCCTGTCAAGATGACGATACCGAGTTTGGGCCTGTAACTGCCCCGAGTAATTTAGAATTAAATGTAGCTATACAAGGTCAAAACATGACAGATCCTGATGGAAATGGAACTGGTATAGTTGTCTTTACTGCTACAGCAGATAATGCACTTAATTATACCTATGATTTTGGCGACGGTCGCACTGGTTCTTCTTTTGATGGAAGTATAGAGCACCGTTTTGTACAATTAGGGGTGATTAGTTACAATGTAACGGTAACCGCTACTGGTACCGGTGGAGCTGCAACAACACAAACCAGAGTAATAGATGTGTTGAGCACCTTTGATGATGCAGAAGCCAAAGATTTTCTAACTGGAGGATCTTCTAAAACATGGTATTGGTCTGTAGCTGAAAATGGTCATTGGGGAGTAGGACCTACCAACTTGATAGGGGGGCAGTCTCCAGATGCCTATTATACGCCTGCATTTTTCCCAGTTCCTGCATTTGGCAGGTATTGTAATGACTTAACAGAATGTTTTTACGAGGATGAAATGACTTTTACTAAGGATGGAAATAATGTTATTTATGGATTGAATAATTTTGGAGGCACTTATTTTCATAACACCTATTTAAGTCAATTTGGTGGGCCATCGGCTCTTAATACTATGAATGCTGACGAATGCTTGCCATTTACAGCTCCAGCTCCTGGGGAAGTGACTTTTCTTCCTACACTTGATACAGATGTTCCGGTGGATCAATCTAGAAAAACCACTATGTTATTAGCAAACGACAGTTTCATTAGCTGGTATGTAGGAAGTAGTGAGTATGAAATCTTAGAAATAACTGCAAATAGAATGGTACTGCGTACCATACAGGCAAATGATCCAGCACTGGCATGGTATCATACGCTTACTACTGATGTTCCAGTGAACCCTAACCCGGGTTGCATATAGAATAACAATGATTACAAGATTATTAGGCCACTCTTAGGAGTGGCTTTTTTATGCTCGCTTTCGCGAAAGCGACATAAACTTTAAGCAAACAAAACAACAGCATTTTCTTAACTATTTCCCTGAAAGGAAAACAGCGTATAAACTACTAATTAGAAGGCCATATCCGTATAAATTATTAAGACTCAATCCAAATAAGGTAAACTGATAGGGCTTTTAACTATTACGATTGATATTGAGACGCCTGAAAGTTATCTTTGCAGCAAATTAAAAATTTATACATGAGCGCATTAGTTAAATCATCGCTTGCTAGAAAGTGGGTAATGGCACTTTCAGGATTATTCCTAGTTATTTTCTTAACACAGCATTTTGTAATTAACATTACTTCTGTTATCGCACCAGATACTTTTAACGAGTGGTCGCATTTCATGGGGTATAATCCATTAGTACAGTTTGTTGCTCAACCTATATTAATAGGTGGGTTGATCGTACACTTTATCATGGGTATCGTTTTAGACTTTCAAAATAGAAAAGCACGACCGATTAAATATGTCAAATTTTCAGGTAATTCAAATTCTTCTTGGGTATCTCGTAACATGGTTATTACCGGACTTGTAGTACTTGCTTTTTTAGGATTGCATATGTACGATTTTTGGGTACATGAAATGACGGTAAAATATATAGATGCTCAACCAGAAGATGCAACACGGTACTTGCCAGAATTGAAAGAGAAATTTGAGCCGTTTTGGAGAACTGTCATATATGTTATCTCATTTATTCTCTTGTCCATGCACTTATGGCACGGCTTTAACAGCTCTTTCCAGTCTATGGGAGCAAAGGCAGTTAATAAAGGTGATGGATTGAGAAAAGCAACTTACGCATGGTCTGTATTGATACCAGCAGGGTTTATTTTCATCGCGTTGTACCACCATTTTACTCACTCATAATATATAAATTATGTCAGTATTAGATTCTAAAGTACCTAAAGGACCACTTGCAGATAAGTGGGTCAATCATAAAAATCACATTGATCTCGTGAACCCAGCAAACAAACGTAACATAGATGTTATTGTTGTTGGAACTGGTTTGG
>TARA_R110000751_G_scaffold152166_4_pt1 | contig 72028 bp, 67 predicted proteins | sample TARA_R110000751 | Tara Oceans TARA_R110000751 (sample SAMEA4398001) | marine metagenome | biome: Polar Biome; feature: [MES] marine water layer (ENVO:01000295) within the mesopelagic zone...; material: water (ENVO:00002006), including particulate matter (ENVO:01000060) such... | reverse complement strand
CGTCAAGGTGCGCTACATGCACTCCGACATCGACACGATCGAGCGCATCGAGATCATCCGCGACCTCCGCCTCGGCGTGTTCGACGTGCTCGTCGGCATCAACCTCCTGCGCGAAGGCCTCGACATTCCCGAATGCGCCTTCGTCGGCATTCTCGATGCGGACAAGGAAGGCTTCCTGCGCTCCGAGACCAGCCTCGTGCAGACCATCGGCCGCGCCGCGCGCAATTCCGAGGCCCGCGTCGTCCTCTATGCCGACCGCATCACCGGCTCGATGGAGCGCGCCATGGAGGAAACCTCCCGCCGCCGCGCCAAGCAGGAGGCGCACAACCTGGAACACGGCATCACGCCGACCACGATCATCCGCGGCGTGCAGGACATCCTCGGCGAGCTCGGCGAGAAACCCGGCACAAAATCGCGCGCCCGCCGCGACCGCGACAAGGGCATGGCCGAAGAAAAAGCCTTGCCACTTGCCGGCGAACCCGGCCACAACCTGAAGTCAGTGATTGCGGATACAGAAAAGCGGATGCGCGAAGCCGCCGCCAACCTGGAATTCGAACAAGCCGCCACGCTCAGGGACGAGTTGAAGCGGTTGCGAGAACAGGATTTGGGTGTGATCGGCTAACTCCACCAAGCCTTTCACAAAGCGAAGGGAACTTGAGATGAACGGCCAGTATCCCGCGCCAACATGCTTGTCCAAGAATGAGGAGCGGCATGACGCAACGATATTTCCGAGGGGCACCAGTATCGATGACGTTTACTTTCACATCACGAATATTTTGGGCTTGAATGTGCAGCACGTGGAGCAATTCGAATCTCGAATAAAAATTCACGCTCGCAAAAACTCGCTCTCTTCAATTTATGGCCTCGGGCAACAACCATTCCATACCGATTTTGCTACAGAAGTTCGTCCCGCAAAATACGTTGCTCTCGTGCGGACGAAGCCCGTGAAAGCGTGCACTACGTTCATCGACCTTGAACCAATTTTTCAAACCGCCCAGTCGTCAAATGCACTATTCGCTTGCACGGTCCCCGTTGAGAGTAGAATTCGAACAATTCGTCTTCCGAGCGATAGACCGCTCAGGATCAATTCTGTCGTATACAGACCTGTTAACCGCGCGGCAGAATATGCAACCCAACTCCTTCCTTCTGCGCCAATCGCCTTCACGGCGCACTGGGAGCAGACTCTTGCGGTAATGTTCAACAACCATCGGTATGCACATGCTCGGGGTCCAATTGAACATGGAAGCCCAATCGAGCGCTGGAGAATTCACTGATGACGTGGTCAAGCGATAGATACTTTGAGAAAGCCCAGCACTATTGGGACAAAGCGTATGGCTTCGACCACTCTGAACCCGACTTTGTATTGTTCTTGGCAATCTCCTGCGAGTTTTTGATCAGAGGCGCGCTGTGTCACGTGAACCCAGCGCTAAATTCGGCCTTAGATAGTGAAAGCATTTTGGCGTCACAGGGTATTGAGTCAAAGAAGCCCCCCCGATCAATTGATATTATAGAAGGGCTGGCGCGAACGAAGCGTATACTGACGATAATTTCGGACGACGAAATCAATGCTCTTCGGGTGCTCGTGTCACTCAGAAACGAAGAACTTCATGGAGACACATTCGCAGCTGCGACCGTGGATGTCGAAAGCCTCCAGTCACAGATTTATTCCGCAGCGCTTAAGCTCACGAACTTCGCCGATCAAGACGTGAATCTGGTCTTTGGCGAAGAAAATTCAGCCCAAATGCTTTCAATAGCAGAAGCCCGACAAAAAGATCTGCGCGAGAGAGTGTTTGGTCTCATTAGGGCAAACAAGGAACGGTTCGAGGAACGAACTGAAGAAGAACGCAAAGAGCTTGTAGAACAATTTTCCTTCTTAGCCACGTCAAGGACGTTGGTTTCGGGAGTTCACCAGAAGCAATACAAATGTCCCTCCTGTGGATCTCGTGCAGCTATCGCAGGTCAGCGCTCGGGAAGCAGTCAGCCAAAGCTGTCAGACGGTGAAATCATCCAAGAGATTCGAATATTGTCTGAATATTTCGAGTGTAAAGTTTGTGGGCTGGCGTTGAAAGGTTTGGAAGAAATTATGTCCGCCGGACTTCCTTATGAATTTCGTGTCACCGAATCTTTGGATCCCGTTGAATTTCTATCGATTGACCCGATGGAATATGTTGATGTTGAGAATATCGTCAGAGACTATCATTATGAACACGACAACCCGTACTTGGATGAATAGCCCGAGTTTGTCGCGGCGGACGCTGCAGTGCCTTGAACTCACGATCCACTCTCACACAAAATCGTTCGGACTAATTCTGTGTCATTGAAAAAGGGGCCGCTCCAAAGAGCGACCCCTCTAACCTTAGAGTGCGAAATATCTCAAGAGCCAGCCCGGAGCAAAAACGCCCAGAGTAAACTTCATGCGATACACCGTACCGTCTGGTTTGCTGGCTTCGAGTACCATGATAGCTTGCATATGCTTGCTTCCTGTTCTCGTGCGCAGGGGTCCCTTACTGGAGCGGCCACCACGCATTAGGCCAGTCGCCGGATTTGGCATTTAGCGAGTGCCGGGGCCCGACAACCACCGCTCGCGTTAATCGAAATGGTGTCGAATTCGAATAGATTCAAGAGTGGATCAATCTGAATATCGCGCGCCCCCTAGGCCTCCGGCCACGCCACCAACCTGGAATTCGAACAAGCCGCCTCGCTCGGGGTCGAGTTGTACGGTATCAGGGGGCAGGACTTGCGATTGGGGCGTGACCCCAACTAAAAGGGGATACCCCAGCAAGCGGTAGGGTGCATTAAGCGGAGCGCAATGCACCGCACCGGAACCCGCGCCGCGGCACCGCGGCCTGCGGCCCTGATGCCCCCTGCGGGTCTGCGCCCTGATCCTGATAATCCGCTTACAGGCGCCAATGGCGCATTGCGGCCAATGCCTGATGCACCCGGCGCGCGCTGACTGCCTCCTCTCCACGCCCCTTCCCGCCCGAAGGGGAAAATGCTATGAATCAACCCAAGGGAGCAGGTCAGGGAGAGGGGCATGTTTGGCGAAGTCATCCGGCATGGGAACAGGCAGTATCGGATCGAGTCGCTGGTCGACGACGCCGCGATTGAAGACTTTCGCGCAGGCATCATCATTCGCGGCTCGGTGCGCACATGCCTGAATCCCGGCGCCCCGGCGGGCCGGGAAGAATGGTCGGACTGGGAGAGCGTGGACATCCTTGCGCAGGTCGACGCCGAGGCACGGGAAATCGTCTTCACCTACAGGGACCAGCCACTCGCGCGGGTGCCGATTGACCGTTTCGTGCCGGACATGCGCGGCGAAGCGATCCCGGACATTGACCTTGCCGCCGACGATGCCCTGCTCGGTGCGGATTTCCATGCCGAACTGGCCGAGAACATCATATCCAGGATGCCGCCGATCGACCCCCTGCTCGGCTGCCTCCTGCGCAGCGCCGCCGGGACGCTGGCCGGGCAGGTCATCCGGTGCTGGTACGCGGTCGACGAAGCCGAAGACCGCATCCGGCAGAAACTGGAGCGCATCGTGGGCTGCCTGAGCGAAAACAAATGGCGCATGGCCCTGCGGTTCCTGGTCCGCAGCGGCAAATGCATCGTGACGGCAGGCGCGCTCTAGGTCGCGCAATGCCGCCCCCTACGCCTCCGCCCGCCTATACCCCTTCTCCGCATCATAATCCGCATAGGCCGCCTGCGCGCGGGCTTCGTCGGCGAGGTTCTCTTCCAGCTTGTCGGCCAGCGCGTCATTGCCCATGTCGCGCAGCCGCCGCACCGCCTGCCTCATCTTCTCGCGGAAGCCGTTGAACCAGCCCTCTTCGGCGCGCAGGTAGATGTCCTCCATCAGATGGTCTTCATAGAACGGGTCCGGCCCGAACAGGGCGCGGTTCACGTCCCACACCATGCGGCAGCGGTGCATGTACATGCTGTCAAACCGCATGTCGCCGTCGGGCACCGGCTCGGCGTCTTCCAGCCCGTCATGCCAGGCCTCGCACACTTTGCGCATCAGCCGCCATTCGAAGGCATAGCCGCGCGCCTCGTGCGCCGCGCGCTGCGCCTCGCTCAGGCCGCCCGCCACCGGCGCCGCGAAATTCATCAGGCTGAGCAGGCGCCGCGCCTTGCGCATGTCGGCCTCGGCTTCCGCGATGTGCCCGGCGTCCAGCAGCGCGCCGACGCGGGCGCGGGCCCGGTCCACTTCGCGCTTCACCGGCGAGCCGTCTGCGTCCAGCCCCGCCTCGCGCACCATCTCGTCCGCCTCGCGGCGCACCCGGTCGGCCGCCGTCTCCGCTGCGGCCGCCGCGTCGGCCCGGGCCTTCAGGTCTTTCTTGCGGAAGCCGTCGGCCAGCGCCCAGTCCGACAGCGTGGTCGGCGGGATGCCCAGCCGCGCGGCAATCGCGGCCAGCGGTTCGCCCGCCTCCGCCGCCTCCCGCGCCAGCTGCCTGAGGGCGGAAAGCGTAGGGGCAGTGCGGCGGTAACGGCGGGGGCGAGCAATCTCTGTCATGGCCGCGATTATACGCCCACCGGCCCTGCGGTCGGAAAAGGGACGCGCTGTCCCCCACTCTCACCGCCTCCGCGTCCCCGGCGAAAGCCGGGGCCTCAGGCCATTTCGTCCGGTCCCTGCCGCACGCGGCCCCGGCCTCCGCCGGGAAACGGACCCGTCTTTCCCCTCCCCCACTCCCCAAGCTCATCCTGAGCGAAGCCTGCCCCCTCCAAGCTCATCCTGAGCGAAGTCGAAGGACGAGCGGGCTTCCGTGCACCCGCCGCCGTCTCCGGGCTTCCTCCGTACACTGTCCGGGCTTTTTCCGGGCATCTGTTCGTGGTTCGTATCCGTGTGCAGTGCAACAATTTCACGGCCGTCGCAAAACTGTGGAATTCTTCCCCCTGGCCGCGAAAAAATCATGGACAGGGACTCGACTCAGGCGAGTTTTGGTGAGATCGTTTCGGTAAGCCAACGACCTCGGCGCGGGAGCACAATCCGCGACAGAACGATGGCCCAGCACATCGCACCCGGTGATCCCGGGCCAATAGTCAGATCGTGAGAACGGTGGAAACGAAGGGCAAGGGTCAGGCACCGGGACAAAGCTAAGCGATGTCCATCTTTGGGGGAGCTAGACCCCTGGATTTGGTGCCCTATGCCGCGACCGGGGCGCGATCCGAAACGCGGTAACCAAAGGAAAATCCTTCGGGATATCCGGCGGTTAGGCCAGAATTTTGCCCCTGGGTAATGACTGGCCGAGGTGATGGTTTGGGCGCTCTCCGGAGCGACCTGCCGGAGCCCGGGCGAAGAAGGAACCGCTCAAACGGAACCGACCGAGCCCCGTGTCAGCCGATGACCGACGACGAGTGCTAGCACATAGTCTCGGTAGTCTGATTCGATGACGCAGGAAAGGCGCGTGCCCTCGGGACCGCGCCTTTTTTGCTGTCTGGAACATGCCGCCGCCGGAGCCTGCCCATGGACTACCTTCTTCCCGAAGACCAGCTCGACCCCGCCGCCTTCACGGCGCGTGGTGAGGGGAAACTCCCCGGCCATCTCGGCATCATCGTCACCACGCTGGAACGCCATCTCGTCGAGGGCCATTTCGAGATCGTCGCCACCCATCATGCGCCCAACGGCTTCCTCCATGCCGGCGGCCTCGTCACCCTCGCCGACACGCTCTGCGGCTATGGCACGATGGCCAACCTGCCCGCAGGCGCGACAGGTTTCACCACGATCGAACTGAAATCGAACTTCTTCTCGACCGCCCTCGAAGGCCGCGTCCAGGCCCGCGCCACGCCCGTCCATACCGGCGGCACGACACAGGTCTGGGATTGCGAAATCACCCATACGGCCACCGGCAAGCGCATGGCCCTCTTCCGCTGCAGCCAGCTCGTCCTGCGCCCTAAAGGCTGACCCCTCCCACCGCGCGGACTGTTCTCCCCCCTGCAAGGGGGGAGTTAGAGGGGGGTCAGGCCAGGCTGACCCACACCCCCGCCGCCAGGTACATCGCCACCGCGATCCCGCCCGCCACCAGCGCATAGGGCAGCTGCGTGCGCACATGTTCGATATGGTCACAGCCTGCCGCCAGCGAGGCGATGATCGTCGTGTCGGAGATCGGCGAGCAATGGTCGCCGAACACGCCGCCGCCCAGCACCGCCGCCAGCGCCAGCGAGGGCGGAATGCCCAGCGCCACGGCCAGCGGCATCGCAATCGGGATCATGATGCCGTATGTGCCCCAGCTCGTGCCGGTCATGAACGCGGTCACGCCCGCCACCACGAACACCACCGCCGGCACGATGACCGGCGAGACAAAGGCCTCGGCCACGCCCGCCATGAACGTCCCCGTCCCCAGCACGCGCAGGCTGTCGCCCAGCGCGATCGACAGGAACAGGATCGCCACGACCGGCACCATTTCGGCGATCCCGGCAAAGCCGCGCGCCTGCAGCCCGCCCGCCGGGAAGGCCTTGCCCACGGCCAGCAGAACGCCCGCCACCAGCATCGCCAGGCACACCGCCCAGAGGATCGACTGGCTGCCATTGCCGGCCAGGATATTGCCGCCGCCGGTCCACGCCATGAAGCCGAGCGCCGCGCCGATCATGGTGAGCAGCGGCAGCCACATATAGATCGACCGCGTCGGCGCCACGGCCTCCTCGTCCTCGGCCAGCACGGCCTTTGTCGCGGCCGTCTTCATCGGCCCGAACACACGGCCCGTGAACACGGTCAGGTACACCCCCGCCAGCGTCAGCAGCGCATAGAAATTCCATGGAATCGTCCCGGCCACGACGCCAATCGGGCTCTCGAACCCGTACGGCTCGACCAGGCCCAGCGCATAGGCGCCCCAGCCGTTCAGCAGGATCAGCGCGCTGACCGGCGCCGAGGTGGAATCGATGATATAGGCGAGGCGTTCGCGGCTCAGGCCGTGCGCGTCGAACAGGCGCTGGCCCAGCACGCCGCTGCTCAGAAGGCTCACGTTGGTTTCCACGAATATCGCCGTGCCCGCCAGCGCCGGCGCCAGCGCCGCCCGCCGCGGCGTCGAGACGAGGCCGCGTTTCATCAGGCCGCTCACCACGGCCTCGACCCCGCCGCTGTCGCGCATCCACGCGATCAGCGCGCCGATCAGCAGGCAAAAAAGCAGGACACGCGTATTGCCCTCGCTCGCGAAAACCGCCGCCGCCCGGTCAATGCTCCCCAGCGCCCCCATGGCGGGGTTGAAATTGGCAATCAGGGTCTCGGAGGCGATGATCGCCAAACCCAATGCCGCGTACACATTGCGCGTCAGCATGGCGACGATGATCGCCAGGACCGGCGGCAGGACAGTCAGGATTTCCGGCACGCAGCCTCCCGTTTCACAAGGCGCCCACCTAAGCCCATTCGCGGCCGGATGCCCAGCGCCCTGCCCGGCCAAATCCCGCGCGAAACGCCCGAATGCATCAAATTTGATCGGTATATAGCCGTTTTTTTAAGGTTTTTCCGGCAGGATCGCCGGACTACAGCACGACAGGGTGGAATGGATGGACCAGCGCAAACTCGAACGGGATTTCTGGGCCGAACAGATCCGGCTGGCCCTGTCGGTCGTCGCCGCGGCCATCGCGGTCGCCATGTCGGTGACATGGTTCACGACCATGGATCTCGACGCGCATGCGCGCAACCATGCGATGGCGCTCTCCTTCTGCCTGCCCATCGCCATCGTGCCGATTTCCCAGGCCATGGCCATCCGTCTCCGCCTGCGCCTGCTGCGCCTCCACCTCAAGTTCCGCAAGCTCGCCAACAGCGACGACCTGACCGGCCTCGCGAACCGCCGCAGCTTCACCCAGCAGGGCGCCGCGCGCCTGGCCGCATCTGGCCGGGACGACACGCAGTGCGGCCTCATCGCGGTCGATATCGACTGGTTCAAGCGCATCAATGACCGCCACGGCCATGAAGCGGGCGACGAGGTCCTCTGCCACATTGCGCAGACCCTCATCCATGCCGCCCCGCATGATGCCTTCGTGGCGCGGATCGGCGGCGAGGAATTCACCATCATGCATGACGTCGCCAGCGAGCTGGATCTCAGCCGCATCGCCGAAGCCCTGCGCAAGGCCACCGAATCCACGCGGTATTCCTATCGCGGCGAGCAGATCCACGTCACGATCAGCCTCGGCCTCACCCTGGCCCGTCCGACCGACACGCTCTCCAGCCTCCTGTCGCGGGCCGACCGGGCGCTCTATGACGCCAAGAACCACGGACGCAACCAGGTCGCGCGCGCCGCCTGACGCCCGCCCAAAAAAAGACCCCGGCTTTCGCCGGGGCCCTCCTGTCGCCGGAAGCGGAAGGGGGATGACGCTCCGGACCTACTGTTCGTCTGTCATGGCCGCGCCGACGGCCGCATCGGGCGTCTCGACCGTCACGCTGCCATAGCTGTCAGAGCTCGCCTTCTGCCAGGCCGAGAATTCGGCGTCCGACAGTTTGGCATCGCCATTGACGTCCCAGTCGGCAAAGGATTCCGCCGTCACGTCGGGATGGTGCAGCTTCACCTCTTCGATCGACACAAAGCCGTCGGCGTTCAGGTCGATTTCGGCCAGCGTCATGTTTTCGCCGGCAAAGGCGGGCGCTGCCATCAGGGTGGCAATGGCTGCGAATGCGAATGTTGGTTTCATCGTATCTACTCCATTTGTCGTCCTGCCGGTTGGGCGCTTGCCCGGTGCAGGTGACAGACCAAGCCCCTCCCTGCCCCCCCGTTCCCAACCTGTCTGAATGCTAAGACTCCGGGCCAAATTGTGGCGAAACATTCGGTCCACGAAAAAGCCGCCTGCACAGACATGCAGGCGGCTCTCTCCCAACCCCCCGGAGAATCCCCCCCGGTTTTGGCAGAAGTCTTTGCTAGAAGCTCAGCGGCGAGTCTTCCGGTGTCTCAGGCTCTGCCTCAGGCTCCGGCATGTCCTCGACGATCGTGGCGTCTTCCGGCTGTGGCGCCGCCGACGCCGTGTTGCAGCAGCGGACCTGCATTTCGAGAACACGCTCGTTGAAGCGGCACTTCTCGTTATTGATCTCGCGCAGGAAGGACAGGCCGCCGGCACGCTCGGTGTAGCGCGTCTGGGTACAGCTGGTCAGCTCATAGCCCGGGCGGCAGGTGCCGGTATCGGTCTTCTGCACGGTGAGTGTCTCGCAGACCATTTCGTCGGTCTTGGAGAGCGCCGCATTGGCGCGCTGCATCGCTTCGTCCGCCGTGGCCTGCGCTCGGGCGGCTGCGTCAGAGGCGCTGTCGGCCACGCCGCGCGCATCCGACAGGCGCATGTCGGTATCGGACAGCGCCGTCGTCTGGCCGTCGATCTCGACTTTCAGCCGGCAGACGCTTTCCTGCGCCTTGTCAGGATCGGCGCAATAGTCGGCGACGCTCATTTCCTGCGGTATCAGATTCTGGCAGCCAGCCAGCGCGAGGGCGAGCACAGCGCCGGCCGTTAGTCTTAAAACACCCATGTCCATCTCCCGTGTGTCCCGGTTTTCCGGGCATTAACCCCGTCCGGGGCCGGGGGGTCAACGCTACTCGCGTCTCACGAGAATCAGGCTTTGAGCTTGTAGCCGGTCCGGAACATCCACCAGACCGCGCCGGTAGACAGCACAGACAGCACGCCGGTCACGATTACCCCGGTCATCACGGAAGAGTTCGCAACGCCGATGAAACCATAGCGGAACCCGTCGATCATGTAGAAAAACGGATCCAGGTGCGCCATTGTCAGGAAGGGCTCCTTCATCACCTTGATGTCGTAGAACGTGCCCGACAGGAAGGTCAGCGGCACGATCACGAAATTCGTTACGGCGGACAGGTGGTCGAACTTGTCGGCCCAGATGCCGCCCATCGCACCCAGCGCACCCAGGATGATCGCCGCCGTCAGGCTGAACCAGACAATCGGCCAGACATGCACGACCGACAGGTCGGCCAGGCCGCTGAGCTGGATGCCGATCCCCGAAATCACGGCCACGATCACGCCGCGTGTAATTGCCCCGCCCAGGAAGCCTGCCGTCAACTCGAGCGGCGACAGCGGCGGCATCAGGAAGTCGACATGGGTCGAGTTGAACTTGGCCTGCACCAGGCTCGAGCTCGTATTCTGGAAAGCGTTCTGCAGGATCGCCATGATGATCAGGCCGGGCGCGAGGAAATCATTATAGTTCAGGCCATCGAAATCGCCGGTCAGTCGTCCGCGGTCGCCGAATGCCAGCTTGAATACCGTCATGAACAGCAATGTCGTCACCACGGGCGCGAACACGGTCTGCATCCACACTTTCAGGAACCGGCCGATTTCGCGCTTGTACAAGGTCCACAGGCCCAGCCCGTTCATCGCGCCATATTGTCGGATGACCCTGAAGCCGGATTCCGGACTGGAAGAAACGGTGGAATTCGCGCTGGCGGGTTTGGCGTCTGAGCTGATGTCTGTCATGCAGGCTATCTAATGCGCTACGCTCCCATGAGCGAGGGGCAAGGGGCGACTTTTTTGCCTTTGCCTGAAAATTGGGCCGACGTGCCGAAAGTGCGACTCACAAGACACAACATATGGAAAGCCTGTGGATAGCTAAGTCTGCATGTTGTGTTTCATTTCGGTCCTGATACGATATCTAGGTGCTGAGAGAGATAGCGCGTAACTGCTGTCACAACATGTAGGGGCTAACGGGACCGTGTGTGGGCCCCTGAGCCTAGAGCTGGGAGACCTAAATCCATGTCATGGACTGATGAACGGGTAGAAGTGCTCAAGAAACTTTGGGCTGAGGGCCATTCGGCCTCGCAGATCGCCAAGCAATTGGGCGGCGTGACCCGCAACGCCGTGATCGGCAAGGTGCACCGCCTGGGCCTTTCGGGCCGCGCGACACCGTCGCGCCCCGTCAAGCGCCCGCCGCGCCTGGCCCGGCCAAAGCCACGCGTCATGCCGGACGGTTCGGTCACGTTGCCGACGCCGGCCGTCACCTCGCCGATCGAGCAGGCCCGGCCTGTCGAGCGCACGGCGATGATCGCGCCCCTGCCACCGCTGAAACTGGCCGACGGCGGCGCAGCAACGATCCTCACCTTGCGCGATTCAATGTGCAAATGGCCGATCGGCGATCCGGCCGATCCGAAGTTCGCCTTCTGTGGCCGCAAGTCGGACTGCGGTCCCTATTGCAGCGAGCATGCGAAAGTGGCGTTCCAGCCCGCCCGCAAGCGCGACACGAAGAAGAACCAGTACGATTATGTGCGTCGCATCGCCGGCTGATATCAGCCGGTAACCCCAGCGACGAACAGGAAAGCCCCCGGAGTCATTCTTCGGGGGCTTTTTCCGTTTCGCTTGCCATGTCTGCGTCCGGTGCCGGCGTTTCGTCCGCGCCGCCCGTTTCGATGCGCACCCGTATTGCATCCGAGGATTTGAGGTGCAGGTCCTGCTGCGGGAACGGGATTTCGATACCGTGCCGCTCCAGCGCCGAATGGATCGCCCAATTATAGTCGGCGACGACCTTGGACGGCTTTTTCACCGCCTCCTCTGTCAGCCAGACGACAAGTTCGAAATCGAGGCTGGAATCCCCAAACCCCACCAGCCAGACCTGCGGCATGCGCGGTCCCATGTTTTCCAGCGTCCATTTGACCTCGGCGGCGGCTTCCATGCCCGCCTGGCGCACGAGATCCTTGTCGGTGCCATAAGCCACGCCGAACTTGATATGTGTGCGCCGGCGCGCCTCTCGCAGGGTCCAGTTGATCACTTGCGCCTTGATGAATTCTTCGTTCGGCACGAGGATGTCGACATTGTCATTGGTCGTAATCACCGTCGACCGGATGTTGATTTCGTTGACGAGGCCCGTCACGCCCGACTGCAGCTCGATAAAATCACCCACTTTCACCGATTTCTCGATCAGGATGATCACGCCCGAGATGAAATTCGAGAAGATCGATTGCAGGCCGAAGCCGATACCGACGCCAAGGGCGCCTGAAAAGATCGTCAACGCGCTCAGGTTCACGCCCACTGTCTGCAGCGCGATGGCAATGGCGGCCACCATCAGGAGGATATTGGCGACCTGTCCCAGAAGGCCGGCCATGGACGGGTTGAGCCGGCTGGTCGACCGCAGCCGTGTCTGGGCCGCTGCGCCGGCGATACGGCCCAGCCAGAGCGCCATGATCGCAATTCCCACACTGCTCAGAATGGTCCAGACTGACGGGGAATGCTTGCCCAGCGGCACATGAAAATCGTTCAGCGCCGTCACGGTCGGCTCCAGCCAGCGCAGGATATAGAGCGCGGCGATCGTCCATGAAATCAGGGCAATCGCCCGGGACAGGAAGCTCTTGCGCATGTTCGACGTCAGAAGCCGGATAATGATCCAGGCGTTCAGCAGGCTGGCAACGATGCGCAGGCCCTCATTGGGCAGTTCCGCCATGTGGAACCCGGCCACCGCAGCCCACACGAAGGCGACGCTGATCAGCGGCCACATCACGTTGGCCAATGAGACGTAGACCCGCGCGAGCGCGTCCGTCCGGCCGCGATCCAGGGCCGCGGCAATCAGGCGCTTGTAGGGGATGCGCGAAAGCAGCCAGCCGACAATCCCGGCCGCAATAACCACGCCGGCCTGCCAGAGCGTCGCAACCGACAAGGCCTGCTCGAGAAAGCCCGCGAACCAGACCTGCAGACTGTCGAACAGCGTCCCGACCTGTCTGGCGACGGCCTCTGTGTCGATATCGATATCGTCAGGATTCATGGTTCGCCCTCAAAGCCACTTCGTCAGCTTGAACATCATGAACTCGATCCTGTCGATCACAGCAAGGATCACAACGGTTAGCGAGAACGCGCCACTGTATCCTGTTTGCCGTTGCAAATGAAACCTGTTGCATGGCGGCGCGCCTGGGCCGCTGCAATTTGCGGCCAGCCAGGCAATCTTGCCGATGCTGCAGGCCGCGTCTAGGCTCATGGCACACCCGAATCTGACGCTGCCGCAATCCTTGACGCCAGCGCCTTCGCCGCCGCGACCACAGGATACGCCCATGACGCTCCAGCCCGCTCTCTGTCTCGCACTTGGCCTGATCAGTCTGGCCGCCTGTTCGTCGCCGCAGTCGGCGCAAGGCCCTGCCCCCGCCAGTACCGGAACAGCGCTGCAGGGCACATGGCGCTCTGTCGACGACGCCAAGAGCATGATGACCATCCGCGATACGACCGTCACCGAAAGCTATCTTGGCGAAGAGCCGAGCGTTTCCACGCTCAAGATCGTGGCCGACTGCAACGAACAGGCACCCGACCCGGCAGGCCCGTCCTTCACATTCGAAGACGACTCTGTCGGCGTGCGCTGCTTCACCCTGCTCGATGCCACCAGCGATTATATTGCCTACAGCTACGCTGCACGCGGCAACACGCTCGCCTACAACCGCGTCCCGGACTGAGCCCACCCTTGCCCGCGCGGCCAGTGCGGGCATAATCGACAGGCTCCCATTGCCCGCGAGGCTGTTGCCATGACCCGTATTGCCGCCCTTCTTCTTGTCGCAGCCCTTTCGGTGCCCGCGCACGCGGAAATCGTCGCCGCATCGCCGGACCATTACGAATTGAAGCAGGAGGCCGTCTCCGCCATGGCTCCCGGCGAATTGTGGGACCGCCTGGTCCACCCCGAACTCTGGTGGCACCCGGACCACACATATTCCGGCACGGCCGAACACCTCTCGCTCGACCCGAAGGCTGGCGGGCTCTGGAAGGAAACCTGGGACGATGGATCAGTCGCCCATGGTACCGTCCTGACTGCCCTGCACGGCAAGACGCTCCGCCTCGACGCGCCCTTCGGCCCGCTCCAGGGCATGGCCGTCTCCGTCATCTGGACCATCACCCTCACCCCCGAAGGCAAGGGCACCCGCGTCACCTTCTCCGAGACCGCGAACGGCACCCCAGCCAGCGCCCTCGACCAGCTCGCCCCCGCCGTGGACGGCGTCAAGACCGAAGCCATCAAGCGGCTGGCGGGCGGGAAATAGACCAGCCCGCCTCGGCTCATCTGCTCCGCAAATCGGACGCCGTTTTACCGGCGCGTGTGTGACGGGTAAGCGGATCTAGCGCCACTCTCCCGGCTTGCGGTACCAGCCGCGATTGGTCTTGATCCAGCGGTGCGGCACCCAGACGGCTCCGGCATGCGGAGGGTTAGCGTTCCAGTATCCGTCCACCCAGACGAACCGAACACCGGTCCAGTCCCAATATCCCTCGATCCAGACGGCCGTGGGCGCTGGTCGGCGGGGAATGATGACGTATTTCTGGGCCGGCGGAGCGGTTTGGACATAGACAATGCCCGCTGTCGTCGTGACGGGCCCCGGAGGGCCATGCGGGCCATAACGCCCGGCGCATCCAGCCAGGATCATCGCGCTGGCAACGAGCAGGGCGGCGAACTTCAAAGGTTTATTGGTCATTGTGTATCCCCTTGGCATGGCAGGCGAGGCAGGCTCACGCCAGCCTCGCCTGGAAACGCCGCTACATTCCGCGATTGAAACGGTTCAGTTCCTGAACTGTCAGCTTGCCGTCATCATCGGTGTCCGCCTCGAGAAAAGCGTACTCTGAGAAGTTGCGATACTCGTTTCGCGTGACGAAGCCATTGGCGTCGGTATCCATCAGCCTGTAGCGCTCGGTTTTGCGCAGGTTTGCCTGTGTCTGCATTCTGTTCTGCAGCTCGGCATTGGGGGAACCATACGGTCCCGGGCCCATGCGCATCGCATGATACTCCTGCAATGTCAGGCCATTACCGTCCGTGTCCATCGTATCGAACGCGTCATCATGCCAGGCATCGAACTCGACCCGGTCAACCTCGCCGTCATGGTCCCTGTCATGTTGCTGGATCCGGTCAGCCGTTCCGAGAAACAGGCGGTCGCGGTCACGGTCCTGATCGGGCGTATCGAGTCTGTCCTGATCGCGGTCCCGATCGCGGTCCTGATCCGGCGTGTCTATGCGGTCGCGATCCTGATCCCGATCACGATCCTGATCCGGAACATCCAGCCGGTCCTGATCCCGGTCGCGGTCACGATCCTGATCAGGAACATCGATCCGATCACGGATGCGGTCGAGATCGCCCGACTGGGCGCCTGCGCTTCCTCCTGCACCACCACCACCGCCGCCGCCACCGCCGCCGCCAGGCTGGGCATAGGCACCTGCAATCGAAAATGCGACGGCTGAAACACCCGCCAGGATTGCATACCGGACACGTCTACTCATCGTTTACTCACTTTCTGCTGTTTTGCGATAAATCCGGAAGCAGACATAGCGGGACAGCGGCTCGGGCCTGTTGATCGAAATCAACGGAGCAGAAGTCGCCTGTCATTTTCCATGTCCACACGACTGAAGCCCGGTCTGCGCCGGTAAGACTTAAGGCCGCGCCGCTGGCAGCCATATGCCGAAGGCGCTGCCCTTGCCGAGACGCGTCTCGACGGCGAGGCCGCCGCGATGGTGGGCCATGATGTGCTTCACGATGGCGAGGCCGAGGCCGGTGCCGGTGATCTTGCCGCCCCGGCTCTGGTCGGCCCGGTAGAAGCGCTCGCCAAGGCGCGGCAGGTGCTCACGCTCGATGCCCGGCCCCTCGTCCTCGATGCGCAGCCAGACTGACGAATCCGGCGTGCCGGGCCGTCCGGCGGCCTGCAGCAGCGTCATTCGTTCGCCCTCACGCCAGCCCTGCGCCGCCCGTGCGCGCGCTTCGCCCATGCTGGCGGCAGGCCCGAACGACACCGTCACCTTGCCGCCCGGGGGGGTGTATTTCAGGGCATTGGTCAGCAGGTTTTCGACCACCTGGATGATCTCGTCACGATGGGCCACGACCGGCATGTCCTCGTCGGCGCCGTTCAGCTCCAGCGTGACATCGCGGTCCCTGGCAATCGGCTGCAGCGCCTCGGTGGCGTCGAGCACGATCCTGGCGAAGTCTTCGCGCTCGCTCGGCGCGATATGTTCTGAAAACTCGATCCGCGACAGCGACAGCAGGTCGGCGATAAGACGGCTCATCCGCTCGGACTCCCCCGCCATGATGTCGAGGAACCGGTCCCACGAGGCCTTGTCGTCCTTGGCCGGGCCGCGCATCGTCTCGATGAAGCCCGACAGGGCCGTCAGCGGCGTGCGCAATTCATGGCTGGCATTGGCCAGGAAATCGGACCGCGCCCGCGCCGCCCGGCGCACAGGCGTCAGGTCTTCCAGGACGACCAGCGTCTGGAGGGCGCCCACAGGCCGCGACACGTGGGCCCGCCAGGTCTCGTCCGGCGCGCTATCCACCTCCACCGACACAGCCTCGGCGCCCGAACTGAGACGCATCCGCTCGATCGCCGACAGCAGGGCCGGTGAGCGGATCACGGTACTGGTGCGCGGATTGGGCCGCCCTTCGAGGTGCAGGATCAGGTCCGCCGCCGCATTGAAGGCGACGATACGCCCTTCCGCATCGACTTCGAAGGCCGGCAACGGCAGCGCACTCAGCAATTGCTGGGAATCCAGCTGGCCCGCGCTCTCGGCCTTGGCGGGTGCAGGCGCCTGCCGGCTGACGGGCAGGAACGCAGCCGTACCGGCAAAATAGGCAATGGCGACCGAGACGAGCACGGTGAGTGCCGCCAGCGCCACGACCGGGTTCAGTTCGCCGGTCATGGCCAGAAGGGCCAGCACGCCGGTAAAGCACAGACCCAGCATGATGAAGTCGCGCGCCCGGCGGCTCACCGCATCGCGCGGCCCTTTCGGCTTTTCAACTGGATCGGTCTGGCTCATCCCGTCTCCCGGCACGGGCGCAGGAGGCACCCGGAACGCGTAGGCCGCAAGTCATCGCCGCCGTCGAGTGGCGCTACAACGGCTCCACGTCAATGCCAAGCGCCTTTGGGTGCACGCGCCTGGCCGGAGCCTGTATGGCACGTTCGCAACAATTATTGAATTTCGATAATTTCTCGTTGACAGTCGACTAGGCCCATCGTAACCCGGGTCGGGCAAAAACGGGAGCCTTACCAGCGGCATGAAACGTTCAATTCTCCTCCTCGGCACGGCAATTGTTGCAGCATGTGCCTCTTCGCCTGCGTCAACCGCCCGCTGGGCCGGCCAACCCGTGGAATTTTTTACCAAAACAGCGAATGCGCCGGACGAATGGGCTACGCGCGGCGTTGCGGGCGTCGCGCCAAGCGGCGACTGGCTCAGCCAGTTCAACGATCCGCTCATGGTCGGTCTGGTCAACGAAGCCCTCACCAACAGCCCGACACTGGAATCCCGCGCCGCCCTCGTACGCGCCTCCGAAGCCTCGACCCGGGTGGCCCGCGCCCAGCGCCGGCCCAGCGTCAGCGCATCGGCCTCGGCTGGCGTCACCTCCACCGAAAATACGTTCGGCGGCAGCTCTGACCGGAACACTGACGGCATTTATGGCGTCGGCCTCGACGCCAGCTGGGAACTCGACCTCTGGAACCGTCTCGGGTCCGGCATCGGCGCCGCCGAAGCCGACTATGCCGCCAGCCAGGCGGACTTTGCCGCTGCCGAACTCTCGATTGCGGCCCAGACCGCGATTGCCTGGATCAATCTCAACGAGGCCCTCGCCCAGGAACGCGTCGCCGTGCTCACCTTCGAGGCCCGCGACCGGGTCCGCACGCTGACCGAGCGCCGCTTCCAGCGCGGCCTGGCCGATGCGCTCGACGTGCGCACCGCCCGCAGCACCGTGGCCCAGGCCGAGGCCTCGATCGCCGCGCGTCGCCAGATTACCGGCGAAACCGCCCGGCGGCTTGAAACACTGGTCGGGCGCTACCCGTCGGCCGAACTGGACGCCCCGGCCGAAATCCCGACGCTCGACGTCATCGTGCCCGAAGGCAATCCGGCCCTCCTCCTGTCGCGCCGGCCTGACATTGCCGGTGCCGAAGCCCGCATCGCCGCAGCTGGCCTGCGCGCAGAACAGGCCCGGCTTGCCATGCTGCCATCACTGCGCCTCACGGCATCGGCCTCGACCAGCACGACCGAATTCTCGGATGCATTCGACCCCGAAAAGATCGCAGCCAACCTCATCGCCAGCCTCGTCCAGCCGCTCTTCACCGGTGGCAGTCTGGACGCCCAGCGCGACGCCGCCGTCGCACAAGCCGAAGCGGCCGTGGCCAATTATGCTGCTGCGGCGCTCGACGCTTGGCGCGAAGTCGAGAATGCGCTGGCCGCCGACATCCTGCTCGCCAAGCAGGAACAGGCACAGGTCCGCGCCGTCGAGGAAGCCAGCCTTGCCGAAGAACTGGCCGAACGTCAGTACACGAGCGGTACGGTCACGATCTTCAACCTCATCGATTCCCAGACCCGCCGCCTGACCGCCGAAAGCCAGCTTGTCTCGGCCCGCGCCAGCCGCGCCTCCAACCGCGTGGCCTATCACCTCGCCCTCGGCGGCGGCCTGCCCACCGGTACATCGGGCGTGCAATATGGTACAAACAACATTGACACGGACGCCGCCGCTGGCGGCAGGAGTTAACATTTATGGGTCGTCTCGTTTCCATCCTCGCCCCGATCGGGATCATCATCATTGTCGGCATCGGCGGCAGCGTGGTGCTCAACATGATCAAGCCCGAACCGGAAAAGGCGGATGAGGCACGCGCCGGCCTCAATGTCTTCGCCGAAGCGATCTATCGCGACGACCTCCACCTGACGGTCGAAGCGCAGGGCGAAGTCCGCCCGCGCCGCGAAATCGTTGTTGCGCCACAGATTTCCGGCCGCGTCTCCTATGTTGCACCCGACTTCATCGATGGCGGCTTCATCGAGAAGGGCCAGCTCCTCGTCCGCGTCGAGGCGGCCGATTATGAACTCGCTGTCGTGCGCGCCCGGTCCGGCGTCGCCAGCGCCGAGCAGCGCCTCGCCCGAGAACTAGCCGAAGCCGAGCTGGCCGTTCAGGACATCGAGGATCTCGGCATTGACGACGCCTCTCCCCTCGCCCGGCGCGAGCCTCAGCTTGCCGAAGCCCGCGCCGGCCTCGATGGGGCCAAGGCGCAGCTGAAGGATGCCGAACTCGCGCTCAACCGCACGGCAGTCTATGCGCCCTTCGACGGTCGCGTCCGCGAACGCAGTGTCGATATCGGCCAGGTCGTCGCAGCAGGCTCGGCACTGGGCCGGATCTTCGCCAATGACGTCGTCGAAGTGTCCCTGCCACTTGATGACGGCGAGATGGGCCGCCTCGGCCTTCCGCTCGCCTTCACTGCATCGGCCGACAAGCCAGGCCCGAAGGTCACCTTTACAGCCACAGTCGCCGGCCAGCCCCGGACATGGACAGGCGAGGTCGTGCGCACTGCCGCCGCCGTCAACTCGATGACCCGACAGATCAACGTCATCGCCGAACTGAAAGACCCTTATGGGGCCGGGGCCGACGGCGATGCGCCGATGGCACCGGGCCTGTTCGTGAATGCCACGATCGAAGGCGATACGATCCCGGACGTTCTGGTCGCCCCGCGCGGTTCGCTGCGCGGCGAGGACAAGCTGTTCATCGGCAATGCCAAGGAAGGCAAGCTCTCGATCCGCACTGTCGACCTCGTCTATTCCGATGCGGACGGCGCCTATGTGCGGTCCGGCGTCGAAGCAGGCGAACTGGCGATCACCAGTCCCGTTCAGGCGCCGTTCGATGGCATGAGCATCACCGTCATGGAACGGCTTGAGGATGGCAGCGTCAAAATTCACGAGCCCGACAGCGAATCCGATACCGGCGACGCCACGGGCGCGCAGGCCACCGTTGCCGTCACCGGAGCAGAAGGTAATCCCCAATGAGCGGAATCGTCGCCTGGTTCGCCCGTAACGCCGTTGCTGCCAACCTCCTGATGATTGTCGCCTTCGTCGGCGGCATCTTCGGTTACACGCGCATGGAACAGGAAATGTTTCCGGTCGTGAACATTACCGGCGCGTCCGTGTCGGTCGCCTGGAACGGCGCTTCCCCGCAGGATGTCGAGGAACAGATCGTCACGCGTATCGAAGAGGCGGTTGCTGATCTCAACGGCCTCGACCGTATCACGTCGATCGCCAGCGAAGGCTTTGGCGTGGTCAATATCAAGGGCCGCGACGATGTCGACATGGAGATCTTCGTCAAGGACGTCGAGCGCCGGGTCAACCAGATCAACAACATGCCCCAGGCCGCCTTCCAGCCGCAAATCCAGCGCTGGGAACAGCGCAACCGGTACATTGGTTTCGCCATTCACGGCGAGGTCGATCCCCGCACACTGAAACGCGTTGCCGACAATGTCCGTGACGAATTCGCCAAGCTGCCGGGCGGTGAACTCGCCGAGCTGCAGGGCACACTGGATGAGCAGGTCAGTATCGAAGTCTCCGAACAGGCCCTGCGCCGCTTCGGCCTCAGCTTCAGCGACGTTGCCAATGCCATCCGCCAGTCGTCGCTCAACTCGTCGGGCGGACGGATCGAAAGCTCGACCGGCGACGTCAACATCACGGCCCGCCAGCTCGCCGATACGGCCGAACAATTCAACAAGATCATCATCCGCCAGACGACCGAGGAGGGCACTGTCTATGTGTCCGATGTCGCCAATGTCATCGACGGCTTTGTCAGCGACAAGCTGAAGGCGACGTTCAATAATGAACCGACCGCCTTCGTCATGATCCCCGCCCCTGACGACATGGACATCATTGCCTACACGGATGGCTTCAAGGACTTCGTCAAACGCGCCAACGATCCCGCCAACGGCATCCTGCCCGAAGCCGTCAAGATCGATATCCTCTGGGATGATTCCGAAGGCTTCAAGGCGCGCATGGACCTGATCACCCAGTCCGCCCTCAGCGGTGCCGTTCTGGTGATGCTCGTGCTGATCCTGTTCCTTCGCCCGATGGTGGCGCTCTGGGTCACCGTCGGCATCATCACCGCCTTTGCCGGTGGCATCATGCTGCTGCCCTATTTCGGCGTGTCCTGGAACATCCTGTCGACCTTCGCCGTCCTGCTGGTGATCGGCGTTATCGTGGATGACGCGATCGTCGTCGGAGAGAACATACACAGGGAAGTCGAGAGCGGCCGGCGCGAAGGCCTGGACGCTGCCATTGTCGGCACGCAACTCGTGCTCAAGCCGATCATCTTCGGCGTCCTGACCACGATCATCGCCTTCCTGCCCTGGGCCTTCATTACCGGCCCGACACGCATGTTCACCCAGCAGATCACCTTCGTCGTCGTGGCGGCGCTCCTCTTCTCCATCGTCGAGTGCATGCTGATCCTGCCAAGCCACCTGTCGCACATGAAGAAGCAGGAATTTGACGGGCCGGGCGGCAGGTTCCTCAAGCTTCAGCGCCAGATTGCCGACAGCCTGCTCTGGTTTGCCAACAATCTCTACAAGCCTGTGCTCGAGCTGGCCGTGCGGTTTCGCTATGCCACGGTCGCATTCTTCTTCAGCCTGTTCGCCCTCGCCATCCAGATGCAGTCGCACGGCATCGTCCCCTTCCAGTTCATGCCGGAAATCGAAGCCGATCTCATCCAGGTCAATATCGAAATGCCCGAGGGCACGCCCTACGAACGCCTGCTCCAGGTCCGCGACCAGCTTCAGGCCGGCATCGATTCGCTGAAAGTCGAGACCCGCAAGGAATACCCGGAACTGAAAGACGGCCTCGTCGTGCAGGCCTCCGTCGTCGCGGCCGGGCGAAATGTGCAGGCCTGGGTTGGCCTTGCTCCGCCTGAAGTGCGCCCCATCACGGTCCGGTCCAAGGACATTTCCGAACGCCTGCGCGACATGGTCGGCGACATTCAGGACGCCCAGGAAATCGGGTTCGATTTCACCTTCAACGAAGACGATACGGGCGTGCGCTTTGCCCTCAATCACCCCGACCTCGCGCGACTGCGCGAAGCCGCCGCTGAAGTGAAGGCGCATCTCGCCAACTATTCCAGCGCCTATGATATCGGCGACAACCTGTCTTCGTCCGCCGAGGAAATTCGCATCACGATGAAGCCCGGCGCCGAGACGCTCGGCATCACGCTCAACGATGTCTCACGCCAGCTGCGCCAGGCCTATTATGGCGAAGAGGTCCAGCGCCTGCCTCGCGACGGGGAAGACGTCCGTGTCATGGTCCGCCTGCCACTGTCCGCCCGGTCTGACCTCGACAGCCTGAACAACTTGAAACTGCGCACGGCCGACGGCCGCGAAATCCCGGTCACGCAGGTTGCCGATTTCGAATATGCGCCCGGCATCAACCGCATCATCCGGCGCAACCGCACCCGCTCGGTTTCGGTCTATGCCGAGATCAAGGGCGAAGGCGGCCGCGGCCAGGTCATGAGCGCCATGGAAAAGGATTTCTGGCCCGATTTCGAGAAGCACTTCCCTGACGTCCAGCGCGGCGAGGCGGGCGGCTTCGAGGAAGAACAGAAATTCTTCGCCGAGATCGGCCGCCTGGTCGTCATCGCCATCGGCACCATGTACATCCTGCTGGCCGTGGCATTCCGCTCCTATTCCCAGCCGCTCCTCCTGATGATGGCCCTCCCCTTCGCCTATTGCGGCGCGATTTTCGGGCTCGCCATCTTCAATACGCCGATGGCCATGTTCGCCTTCTTCGGCATTGCCGCCGCCGCAGGCGTCGTGATCAACGACAACCTTGTGCTGATCGACTATGTCAACCGGCGGCGCGATGAAGGCGCCGGTGCCATCCAGGCCCTCGTGGACGCGGGCGTGTCCCGCTTCCGTCCTATCCTGCTGACATCCGTCACCACGTTCGTCGGCATCCTGCCGCTGCTCGCCGTGCGCTCGGTTCAGGCCCAGTTCCTCAAGCCGATGATCGTGTCGCTCGCCTGCGCAGTGGCTTTCGCCATCTTCGTCTCCCTGCTCATGGTGCCGGCCCTCTATGCCGTCGGTGTCGAGATCGGGCGGATCTTCCGCTGGACCTGGGGCGGCAAACCGTTCCGCCAGATTGGCGAGACCTATTCCGGCGAAGTGACGGTCGATGAAGACGAACTCATCGGCACCAGCCGGGGCGACGACCTGGGCGGCTTTGCCCCCGCCGAATGAATACGTGATTTAACCTGGGCGCGTCCCTCCCCTTCCATGAGAGGCAGGAAAAAAGGATGCATCCGCACATATGGAGACATACATGAAACACCTCATGCTGGGCGCGGCCGCGATCGCGCTCCTCACGGCCTGTGGACCGGGCAAGCACAAGTCGGAAACTACCTCCGCCGAAGCCCCCGCACCGGTCATCAACGCCGACGGAAAATATGTCACCGCCGAGGGACTGGAACTCTCCACGCCGGACACCTGGGGCACATGGGGCATCAACCTCGCCAATGTGAAGGCTGACGTGAATCCCGGTGACGACTTCTTCGCCCATGTAAATGGCAAGTGGCTCGACACGTTCGAGATTCCCAGCGACCGGACCCGTTATGGTTCGTTCACCCTGCTCGCCGAAAAGTCCGAGCAGCGCGTGCGCAAGATCATCGAAGAGCTTGCCGCCGCCAAGCCGGACCCTGCCACGCTCGAAGGCAAGGTCGCCACAATCTATAACGCCTATCTCGACACCGGTGCCATCGAGGCCCGGGGCCTCGCACCGGCCCAGCCCTATCTCGACCGCATCCAGGCCATGGAGACGCGCGAAGACCTCGCAAAAGTCTTCGCCGCCAACGGCTTCACCGCGCCTGTCGGCGGCTGGGTCGATGTCGATTCCAAGCAGACCGACCAGTATATTTTCTACATCACCCAGGCCGGTCTCGGCATGGGCGACCGGGACTATTATCTCGTCGATAATGACAAGAACGCCGAGCTGCGCGCCGCCTACAAGGCGATGCTGTCCTCCCTGCTCGCGGCAGCGGGCTATAACGACGCTGACGCAGCCGCCAACAAGGTGATCGCCCTCGAGACCGAGATTGCCAAGGCCCATTGGGACCGCGCAGCGGGCCGCAACCGCAACCTCACCTATAACAAGGTGACGAAGGCCGAACTCATCGCCCTTGGCGGCGCCTTCCCGACGGCAACGCTGATCGACGCGCTGGATCTCGGCGACCAGGCCGCCTTCGTCGTGCGTCAGGTCACGCCCACGGCAGAAGAGACTGCCGAGAACGGCCTTGATGCCGATCAGCTGGCGAAAGTGTCCGGCGGCGGCGTACCCGGACTGTTCAAGGTAATGCAGACGGCGCCGATGGACCAGTGGAAGGCCTACCTCACCGCTCACCTCCTGATCGACACGTCCGATGTCCTGCCCGCCAGCATCGACAACACCGTGTTCGATTTCTACGGCAAGACGCTCAGCGGCCAGGAAGAACAGCGCGAACGCTGGCAGCGCGGTGTCGACACGGTCGAGAACTCGGTCGGCGAAGCGGTCGGCAAAGTCTATGCCGCGCGCTATTTCCCCGCAGAGAACAAGGCCGCGATGGACCAGCTCGTCGCCAATCTCCGGGTCGCCCTCAGCCAGAACCTCGAAAACCTCGACTGGATGGGCGCGGCCACAAAGGCCGAAGCCGAAGCCAAGCTCGACCTGTTCACGCCGAAGATCGGCTATCCGGAAAAGTTCGAGACCTATGACAGCCTTGTCGTCAGCGACGATGCGTTTGCCAACCAGATGGCCGTCAATGCCTGGGCCTACCAGGACATGCTGTCCGACCTTGGCCAGCCGATCGACAAGACCGAATGGGGCATGCTGCCCCAGACCGTGAACGCTTATTACTCGCCCAACCGCAACGAGATCGTGTTCCCCGCCGCCATCCTGCAGCCGCCTTTCTTCAATCTCAGCGCCGACCCGGCCGTCAATTACGGCGCCATCGGCGGCGTGATCGGACACGAAATCGGCCACGGATTTGACGACCAGGGTGCCAAGTCCGACGGCACGGGCCTCCTGCGTAACTGGTGGACGGCCGAGGACGAGGCGAATTTCAAGGCCAAGACCGGCGCACTCGTCGCCCAGTACGACGCCTTCTGCCCCTATGATGACGGCGAAACCTGCGTCAATGGCGCGCTCACGCTCGGCGAGAATATCGGCGACCTCGGCGGCCTCTCGATGGCCTACAAGGCCTACCATATCAGCCTCGATGGCAAGGAAGACAAGGTGATCGACGGCCTGACCGGCGACCAGCGCTTCTTCATGTCCTGGGCCCAGGTCTGGCGCTCGAAGAACCGCGAAGAGGCCATGCGCCGCCAGATGCTGACCGATCCGCACTCGCCGCCGGCCTACCGGGTGAACGGCATCGTGCGCAATTTTGATGCATGGTACGATGCGTTCGGTGTCACGCCGGACGATGCGCTCTACCTGCCGCCGGAACAGCGCATTAGAATCTGGTAAATGCGTTACCTGTAGTTGATAATACAGAAAGCGGCGCCCCGAGCGCCGCTTTTTTTGTCTGCTTTGGGCGGCTCTAAGTGCGCGGTTAACCGTTGGCGTGATAATTGCTGGCCTGACGGGGGATGGACCGATTTGGTCCTGACGGATTTGAGCGAGCAAGTATTGATGACCCTGATGACCCGCATGTTCGGTTCCAAAAAGCCCGTCGCCCCTGCCCGCGACCGGATTGAGCATGCTGTTGCGCCCGAACACGACACGCCGCGCCCCCTGCGCGGCGCATCCTATCGCGAAGCCTCGGTCACCTATGAATCGGGTTATACGCGCAAGGGCATCGTGCTGGACTACACGGCGACCGGCGTACGCGTGCGGTTCCCGACCAATGAAATCATGCCGGCTTTCGTCACGGTCAATGCCCGGGCCGTCAATGTCAGCGGTCCTGCCCGCGTGGTCTGGCAGGAAGGTTCCGAAGTCGGCCTCGCCCTGCTCTGATCGGCCCGTCCCGGCCGGTCCCGATATTCCCGTTTCACGAGAGTCACCTTGGCAAATACGCCTTTTAGGCGTTGTATGGTCCACCTGTTCCACACTTGAACAAGGAGGTCCGCCATGGCCATCATGAAATCCGAACAGATCCTGGCCGAGTCCACGAAATCCTTCGAGGATGCGATCCAGAACGCCGTCAGCCGCTTTTCCAAGACGGTCCGCGGCCTTGCCTCGGCCAATGTCAACAACATGTCGACCACGGTGAAGAACGGCAAGATCGTCACCTATCGCGTCAACCTGCAGATGACGTTCGAGATCGAACCGCCTGTCACCAAGGCGAAGAAGGCGAAATAATCACGCCCCACGCCAGCAGGATGACCCGCACGGGTCAGCCTTTCATGCCATAGGCTTCCCGGAATTCCCGCATGCCGTTCTTGGCATCTTCGGCCACCTTGATGGCCACGGGGCGCTGGCTGAGGCGTTCCAGAAGTTTCGCGGCCTCCGGCAGGGCATCGTTCAGGTTCCAGTCAAACACGATCTTGGCCACAGCGGCGGCATTCGGAAACGAATGCATGAACACGAAGTCTGCATAGGAGACGTCATCGCCGGCAAGATGAGGCGAGAAGCGCCCCAGCCGCTGAATCGCGCGGCACCCTTTTTCCAGGATCGGCCGCACGTTGGCCTTCACTTCGTCGGACACCGGGCCGGTGCCGAAGAAGGCCTCGCCATAACACCGCCGGGCCGGCAGCTCGAGATAGAGTTCGGAATATTTGAGCAGCTCCCGGGCCCGCGCCCGCGCGAAAGCATCCGCCGGATAGAATGACGGTCCCTCCACCGCATCCTCGATATATTCAAGGATCACGCTGGTTTCGGTCAGGAACCCGTCCGGGGTTTCCAGGCAGGGTATTTTCCCCATCGCGCTCTTGGCCAGGAAGTCTTCCGATTGTCCGGTATAGACGCGAACCTCTTCATACGGAGCGCCCTTTTCCATCAGGGCCATCTTGACCATGTTGAAATAATTCGACGCCGGAAATCCGTATAGTTTCAGCATGTCGTGTGGTTCCCTTTTTACCAGCGTCCAGGGCCCGAACGCTCCAGCCCCAAGTGTGGAGCCTCCCTCCCCCTCGCACAAGGTCAAATAGCCTCTCCATGGCTGGCGGCGCGCCGATGGGAGGCCCGCGACGAATGGGGCTACTGACGGCGACGTGGGAATTCCCCCTTCGACCGCTGCGCGGCCACCTCCCCCGCTTTGCGGGGGGAAGATGAAGGCTTTCCCCACCCCTTCCCCCGCAACCATTGCACGCTCAGGCAAACTTGTCCCCCCTCCCCGGCGTGGCCGTATAATGCCGCCCCATGACCTGCGCTGACATCGCCTCCCTGCTGGCCGGCTTCCCGATCTGGATGCGGCCCTTTGTGTGGATTCAGCTCATGCTCCTGCGCCGCGCGCAGCGGCGCCATGGCCGCGAACTGCTCATCGAACTCTGCCATGTTACCGGTCGCATCCGTGTGCTGCGCCTGGGCGATGCTCCGCGTGCCCCCGGCCTTCACCCTTACGCGGCTCCGGCCCGGCCCGCCTGGCAGCGCGCCTGCGACATTGCGCACGCCGCGCGGGTCGCCGTCCTGCCTGCGCTTCCCCGCGATTCCACGTTTCCGGCGTTTGGCAAACCATCCTGCCTGTATTCCGCCGCGCCGGTCGCCCCCGACACGTCCTAGGCAGGCGCCTGCGCAAAATCCTTCCCCTTGCCGCCGCACCCTTTCCAAGGGCTGTGGCCGCCCGTGCTGGTGCGCGCGGGATCGTGATTTGGGCCCGGTCTTGACGACCGCCGCGTCAAAGCGCCTATGTGTTCGCAACTGCAAGAAAATATTCTCTGGAAGGAACCCGAATGTCTGAACAAGATCCCGTCGTCATCGTCGGCATGGCCCGCACCCCGATGGGCGGCCTGCTCGGCGATCTCGCCAGCCTCAGCGCCAACGAGCTCGGCGCCATCGCCGTCAAGGCCGCTGTTGCCGAAGCGAAGCTGAAGCCCGGCGAAGCAAACGAAATCATCATGGGCAACTGCCTTCCCGCAGGCCAGGGCCAGGCCCCTGCCCGCCAGGCCGGTTTCAAGGCCGGTGAAGACAAGGGCCTCGAGGCCACCACGATCAACAAGATGTGCGGCTCCGGCATGCAGGCCGCCGTCATGGGCCGCAACGCCATCATGGCGGGCGACGCCAATATCGTCATCGTCGGCGGCATGGAATCCATGACCAATGCGCCCCACCTGCTGAACGTCCGCAAGGGCCACAAGTATGGCGCGATGACGTCGGAAGACCATATGGCCCTCGACGGCCTGTCGGACGCCTATTCGCACGGACCCATGGGTCTCTTCGCTGACAAGATTGCCGGCGAATACCAGTTCACGCGCGAGCAGCAGGACGCCTACGCGCTCGAAACGCTGACCCGCGCCCAGAACGCCACCAAGAACGGCAAGTTCAAGCGCGAGATTGCGCCGGTCACGATCAAGGGCCGCAAGGGCGACACCGTGGTCGACAGCGACGAGCTGCCGCGCACCGCCATGCCCGACAAGATCCCGACCCTGCGTCCGGCCTTCTCGAAAGACGGCACGGTCACGGCCGCCAACGCGTCCGGCATTTCCGACGGCGCGGCGGCCATGGTGCTGATGCGCCTATCGGAAGCGAAGAAACGCGGCCTGACGCCGATCGCCAAGATCGTCGCCTCGTCCAGCCATGCGCACGAGCCGGAATATTTCACCACCGCGCCCGTGCCCGCCATGAAGAAGGCCCTCGAAAAGGCCGGCTGGAGCATCGACGATGTCGATCTCTGGGAAGTCAACGAAGCCTTCGCGGTCGTCCCGATGATCGCCATGAAGGAACTCGGCATCAGCCATGACAAGCTGAACGTCAATGGCGGCGCCTGCGCCATGGGCCACCCGATCGGTGCCTCCGGCGCGCGCGTCATCATCACCCTGCTGGCCGCCATGGAAGACCGCGGCGTCAAGAAGGGCATGGCCTCGCTCTGCATCGGCGGCGGCGAAGGCATCGCCATGGCCGTCGAGCGCTTCTAGTCCACCGGCCACACGCCAATTGGAAGCCCGGGCCGTGCCACCGCACTGTCCGGGCTTTTGCGTTTGAGGAGGAGAAACCCCATGCCCCTGCCGAACCGCGTTGACCCCTTCGGCGAAATTCACGCCGTGCCGGATCGCGGCCTGTTCATGGGCAATCGCGGCGGCTGTATCCACACGCCGGACCAGGCGCTGAAACCCCGCCACTGGACCAGCCAGCGCTGGATCATCTGTGTGCTGGACTTCAAGGGTCGCAAACGCCCGCTGATGCAGCCGGGCCTGTATACCGAACTCTTCTTCCTCGACGAGGCCACCGCGCTCGCAGGCGGCCACCGACCCTGCTATGAATGCCGCCGGCCGGACGCCCTCGCCTTCCGCGCCGCCCTGGACAAGGCAGGCCGCGTGTCCGCCAGGGAGCCTGTCAGCCGTGTCGACGCCCTCGTCGCGGGCGAGATTCAGTCTGTCATGAAGGGTGAATGTGCCCGCGAAACGGTGGACCCTGCCACCCTGCCCGACGGGGCGTTCTTTACTTTGGGCGGCGACGCGTTCCTCAAATGGGGAAACATGGCCCGCGCCTGGTCCTTCGGCGGATATGGCACCCCCGCGCCACTCCCTGCCCGCGCTCAGCGCCTCACCCCGCGCGCCACCTGCGCCGCCCTCGCCGCAGGCTACCGGCCAAGGCTCCATCCCTCGGCGGCCTGACAGGCAGGTTCAGGAGGATTTCAGCCGGTCGCTGACCAGGCCCAGCGGCAAGGCCGTCGTCCGCTTCGACACGCGCACCACGATGCGCGACTGCACGTCCGACACCAGCGCCGAGCCCAGCAGCTTGTCGCGCAGGAAATTGTCATAGGCATGCATGTCGGTCGTCACCACATGGATCATATAGTCGACCGCACCCGTGACCGTCATGCACTCGATCACTTCCGACCAGCCCTGCACGATGGCCTCGAAGGCTTCGAGATTTGCCCGGCTCGGCAGCGCCAGCTTCACGCTCGCCATGACTTCAAAATTCAGGCCGAGGGCAAAATTGTCCAGCAGCGTGACACGGCCAGTAATGAAACCGGCCTCCTCCATCCGCTTGATCCGGCGCCAGCACGGCGACGAGGACAGGCCGACCCGATCGGCAATGTCCGCGACCGAGAGGCTCGCGTCATGCTGGATAATGTCGAGGATGCGGGCATCAATCGTATCAATATCTTGGGCCAATTTTCTTATATACTCCCTGTTTCGAGGCATAATATACCCCGAACTACACGGAATGGCGCAAGAAAGGCAAGCTATTTCGTTCGAATTGCCCAATAATCTACCAAACTGCTATTCAGGATGGCACATCGATGAAACACCGTGAAGTCACGCTGGACGACAAATACGAACTTGTCGAGGGAAATGCCTTCATGACGGGCATCCAGGCGCTCGTGCGCCTCCCGCTTGACCGCAAGCGTCTCGACCGCGCGTCGGGCGTCAATACGGCCGGCTTCATCTCCGGCTATCGCGGATCGCCGCTGGGCGGCTACGACCAGCAATTGCGGGCGGTCCAGCCCCTGCTCGACTCCCATGACATCCAGTTCTGGGAAGGCCTGAACGAAGATCTCGGCGCCACCGCCGTCTGGGGCAGCCAGCAACTCGGCCTGTTCCCCGGCGCCCGTTTCGACGGCCTGTTCGGCATCTGGTACGGCAAGGCGCCCGGCGTCGACCGCACCGGCGACGTGTTCAAGCACGCCAATGCCGCTGGCACGTCAGCCCTTGGCGGCGTCCTCGCCATTATCGGCGACGACCATAATTGCAAATCCTCGACCCTGCCCTCGCAATCGGAATTCGCCATGGCGGATGCCGAGATCCCGGTGCTCAATCCCGCCTCGATCCAGGACGTGCTCGACTATGGCATCCACGGCTGGAACATGAGCCGCTATAGCGGTGCGTGGACCGGCCTCGTCGCGCTCGCCGACACGATGGATTCCGGCGCCGTGGTGAATATCGATCTCGACCGCTTCAGCTTTGTCGCGCCGTCCTTCCACCTGCCGGAAGCGGGCGTCCACATGCGCCGGGGCGACACGCCGCTCGACAAGGAAGCGCGCCTGCGCCACTTCAAGCTGCCCGCCGCGCAAGCCTATGTCCGCGCCAACCGGCTCGACCATGTCATTCTCCCATCGCCCAAGCCGCGCATCGGCGTCATCGTCACCGGACAGGCCGCGCGCGACGTGTTCGAAGCGCTCGCCGCCATCGGCCTGACGCCCGAGGAGGCGGGTCGTCTCGGCCTCACCATTTTCAAGGTCGCCATGCCCTGGCCGCTGGAGCCGGAAGGCGTCCGCGAATTCTGCGCCGGCCTCGAACGCGTCGTCGTCATCGAACACAAGCGCCCCCTGATCGAGGAACAGTTGAAAGCCGCGCTCTACGACCTGCCGAACAACAAGCGCCCGGTCGTCGAAGGCAAGCGCACGGCAGCGGGCAAGCCGCTCCTCTCGGACGTTGCCTCGATCACCATTCCCGAAATGGCCACGGCCCTGATGAAGATCATCCCGGCCGGCTGGGACACAGCCCGCGCCAATGCCTATTTCGACCGTGTCGGCCGCGCCGGTGAAGCGGCGCGCACCAATGCGTCGCCGACGGTTCGCAGCCCGCACTTCTGCTCCGGCTGCCCGCACAATACATCGACCACTGTGCCCGAAGGCTCGCGCGCCCTCGCCGGTATCGGCTGCCATTACATGGCAAACTTCATGCCCGACCGGAAAACGGACATGACCAGTCAGATGGGCGGCGAAGGCATTGCCTGGGTCGGCCAGCACTGGGCCACTGATGAAGACCATGTCTTCGTCAATCTCGGCGACGGCACCTATTCCCATTCGGGCAGCCTCGCCATCCGCGCCGCCGTCACGTCCGGCGCGAAGATGACCTACAAGATCCTGTACAATGACGCCGTCGCCATGACCGGCGGCCAGCACGTCGAATCCGGCCAGACACCGGCCCAGATCGCGCAGCAGGTCGAAGCCGAAGGCGTGCGCACCATTGTCATCGTCACCGAAGACCCGACCCGTTATGCCGGCGTGAAGGACCTGCCACGCCGCGTGAAAATCTATGACCGCGAAGACCTGGAGGACGTGCAGGTCATGCTGCGGTCAACGCCCGGCGTCTCGGTCATGATCTATGACCAGATGTGCGCCACCGAGAAGCGCCGCCGGTCCAAGCGCGGCCTCATCGCGCCCGACCGTGTGCGCGTCATCATCAACCAGGAAGTCTGCGAAGGCTGCGGCGATTGTTCGGTGAAATCGAACTGTCTGTCGGTCGAGCCGGTAGAAACCGAGCTCGGCCGCAAGCGCCGCATCAACCAGTCGACCTGCAATACCGATCTCTCCTGCCTGACCGGCTTCTGCCCGAGCTTTGTCACCGTGAAAGACGGCGAGCCGGCCTGGACCGGCGAAGTGCGCCGCGAATTCGATGCATCCGGCCTGCCCTTGCCCGAAACGCCAAGCCTCGCTGAGCCCTGGAACGTGCTGTTCACTGGCGTCGGCGGCACCGGCGTGACCACTGTCGCCGCCGTCCTCGCCATGGCTGCGCACGTGGATGGCAATGCCGCCTCCTCGCTCGACATGACGGGCCTTGCCCAGAAGGGCGGCCCTGTCCTCTCGCACATCCGCTTTGCCCGCGAACCGGAAGCCATCTCCACGGGCCGCGTGCCCCCGGCCAGCGCCGACCTCGTCATCGCCTGCGACCTCGTCGTCGCGGCGGGCGGCGACGCCCTGCTCCTGATGGAGCCCGGACGCACAGCGGCCTATGCGAACTCGGACGTCACCCCGACCAGCGAATTCATCCGCAACCGGTCGAAGCGTTTCGAGAGCGACCTTCTCGCCGCACGCGTGAAGCGCCAGGCCCGTGACTTCGGCGCCTTCGACGCCGAAGCGCTTGCCGTCGGATACCTCCATGACGCGATCTACACGAACATGATCATGGTCGGCTATTCCTGGCAGAAGGGCGCCGTGCCTGTCTCGCTGCGCGGGCTCTATCGCGCCATCCGCCTCAACGGCACCAAGGTCGATGACAATATGGCCGCGTTCAATATCGGCCGCATCGCTGCTGCCGCGCCGGAACGCCTTGTCGCCCAGCACGATCCGCGCGGCCATATCGAGCCGAAAACGCTGGACGAACTGATCGACGATCGCGCCGCGCGCCTCGTCGCCTATCAGAACGAATCCTACGCCCAGCAGTATCGTGACGCCGTCACGCGCGTGCGCACAGCCGAAGAAGCCGCTGGCCTGGGGGACAAGCTGTCCCGTGCTGCCGCGACCTATGCTTTCAAGCTGATGGCCTACAAGGACGAGTACGAAGTCGCCCGTCTCTACACAAATGGTGACTTTGCCAAACAGCTCGCCAGCCAGTTCAAGGGCGGCAAGCTGCGCTTCTGGCTCGCCCCGCCGATCCTCTCGCAAAAGGACAGCCACGGCCACCTGAAGAAGAAGCATTTCGGCAGCTGGATGATGCTCGGGTTCAAAATCCTGACGCGCATGAAAGGCCTGCGCGAAACCCCGTTCGACCTGTTCGGCCGGACCGAAGAACGCAAGATGGAACGCGCCCTGCGCGACACCTACCTGGAGACACTGGAGACTTTGGCGACGGGCCTGACGGCGAAGAACCACGCCCTTGCCGTGGCGATTGCCGAAGTGCCGGACGAGATCCGCGGCTACGGCCATGTGAAAGAAGCTGCGGTGGCTGTCGCGAGCGAGACCGAAGCGGCCCTTTGGAAAGGCTGGCCCATGGGCGACATGCCGAAAGTGAAAACGACGCTGATCGCGGCGGAGTAACGCGAAGACCTAGTCCACCGCGGTGACCTCAACGTCGACGATGCGGCCCTTTTTCTCGATCTTCTTGAGTTCGCGCTCGAGATACTTGACCTTGACCGTCTTGCGCACGTGCTTGGTGCGTCCGGTCCGCGTCTTCAGCGTGACGTGCAGCTTTGCCATCTCGTCCGGCCCATCCAGCACGTCGCCGGTTGCCCGCACAGCCGTGCCGCCGACATAGACCACGCTCTTGCCCGCAACCCTCGTGGCGCCCACGGCGAGGCCGACCGGGACTGTCACCACTTTCGTCGCCACGCATGCAGAGGCCATCAGCAAGACAGGCACGAGCAGGAGTATTTTCAACCGGGCCACGAGCAGACTCCTCTTCTGTTCCGGTCAGGCTAGGGGATTCGCCGTCAGCCGCCAGTTACAGACTCAGTCACGTGCCAGAGCTTCGTCGATCAGCGTGGCAGTCTCCGCGACGCCATAAAGCGCAGCGAAGCTGCCGAAGCGTGGCCCCTGTTCCTGCCCGAGCAGGACTTCATACAGCGCCTTGAACCATTCGCGCAGGTTCTCGAAACCGTGTTCCTTGCCGACCGAGAACGTCAGCGTCTGCAGGTTCTCAGGCGTTGGCTCTTCATCAAAGGCTTTCAGACGCGCTGAAAGGTCAACCATCGCCGCACGCTCCTGATCGGTCGGCGCCCGGAACACTTTCGCCGGCAACACGAAGTCGCGGTAATAGCGCATCGCATAACCGGCGAGGCTGTCGAGCAGCGGATGCGTCGCGGCCGAGGCCTCTGGCGCGTAGCGCGAGATGAAGCCCCAGAGCTGGCTCTTGTCTTCCGGGTTGGCCACGGCCACGAGGTTCAGCAGCAGCGCAAAGCTGACAGGCACGTCCGCCTTTGGCGGATTGCCCGAATGGATGTGCCAGACCGGGTTTTCCAGCTGGCGCGCGGGCTCTTCGTCCGGGTACTTCTCGAGGAAAGTCAGGTATTCGTCGACCGTTTTCGGGATGACATCGAAATACAATTTCTTGGCCACGCGCGGCTTCTGGAACTGGAACAGCGACAGGCTTTCGTCCGGCGCATAGGCCAGCCATTCCTCGACCGAGATGCCATTGCCCTTGGACTTGGAAATCTTCTCGCCCTTGTCGTCCAGGAACAGCTCGTAGACATATTGTTCCGGCGGGCGGTGGCCGAGGATTTTGGCGATCCTGGAATAAATCGGCGCATTGGCCTGATGGTCCTTGCCGAACATTTCAAAGTCGACGCCAAGCGCGGCCCAGCGCATGCCAAAATCCGGCTTCCACTGCATCTTCACGTGCCCACCGGTGACCGGCAGGGTGACCTCGCTGCCATCCTCGTCCTCAAAGGTCACTTCCCCCTTGGCGGCATCGACATGCTTCATCGGCACATAGAGGACACGGCCGGTGCTCGGCGAGATCGGCAGGAAGGGCGAATAGGTCGCCTGGCGCTCGGCGCCCAGCGTCGGCAGCATCACGGCCATGATCTCGTCGAACTTCTCGGCGGCGCGGCGCAGCATGGGATCGAACCGGCCTGACTTGTAGCATTCCGTCGCCGAGACGAATTCATACTGGAACCCGAACTGGTCAAGGAAGGCGCAGAGCCGCGCATTCATGTGCGCGCCATAGGACTCGTGCGTGCCGAACGGGTCGGGCACGGACGTCAGCGGCTGCTGCAGGTATGCTTCGAGGCTTTCCGGATTCGGCACGGTCGGCGGCACCTTGCGCATGCCGTCCATGTCGTCGGAAATGCAGATCAGGCGCGTCGGGATTTTCCCGCCGGTCAGCACTTCGAACGCGTGCCGCACCATGGTCGTGCGCACCACTTCCCCGAACGTGCCGATATGCGGCAGGCCCGACGGGCCATAGCCGGTTTCGAACACGACCGGATCGCCTTCCGCGCGCTCGCCGGCCTTCACCTGCTGGTCGACCCGCTTTTCCAGCGCGCGCGCCAGTTCAAACGGCCAGGCCTTGGCAGAATGGGCAAGTGTCGACAGGTCAGTCATGGCGCGCACGTCCGGTTGGGAAATCAAGCGCACAGCCTGTAGTCACAGGCCCGGCAGGGGTCAACTCGCAGGCAAACGGAGATACCCGAACACAGCGTAACAAACACGCACCTTGATGACTTCCAAATCTGTCTCGCCGTGAAGGCAGGCCTTGTCGGTAATACCCTGGACCAAAGCGAGTATGTCTTGCGTTGCCGCTTCCGGTTCGAAGGGTGTCTCCAGCTTCCGAGAGGCCATCAATTCATGAACGACATTGAATATGCCGGCGCGGACACCCAGCAGGTCTTCATGAAGCGCAAGCCGCCCCTCCTCCTGATCGAGCAGGCGGGAGAGTTCGGGCCGGTCGGTATGGTGAGCGACCGATACCTCGACCAATTCCGCGATGGCCACATCGACAGGCGCATTTTTTACGCGCGCGGCCGTTTCCTGCATCCGGGTCAGAAAGCGCTGCGAATCAGCCAGGACGAGCGCGGCCGTCACCGCCTCCTTGTTCGGGAAATATTGATAGAGCGACCCGACGCTCACGCCAGCCGTCTCAGCGATCCGGTTCGTCGTGTATCCGGCCAGACCGTCTGTCTCGAGAATGCGAGCAGCCGCCTCGAGAATGGCCTCGACGGTCTGGGCCGACCGGACCTGAGTCGGCGGTTTTCTCGGGATGATCGACGCAGCGCGGGCCATGATACCAATGCGAGTAGCAATATATGAGTAATAGCTCATATTTTATCCGGACACCAGAGCCAGAGGAGATACAGCCATGCCATTCGACAACACACGATCACGCGATGGCCTGAACGATCCGGAAATCGCCGACACACTTTCGCGCCTGCACCAGGAAGCGCGCCGGGACAGATGGGTGTTTGCCCGCGCCCTGCCTGCGATTGCCCTGGGTTACCTGCGCGGTCGCAGCGTATTTGAATCCGCCGAACCTTTCCTGGCCGGCGCCTACATCCCCGTTTCACCCGAGCTCGGGCGCCTCATGTACCAGATCGCCTGCGCGATGAACGCTCGCAATATCGTCGAGTTCGGTTCGTCATTCGGGATTTCAGCCATCTACCTTGCCGCCGCCGCACGCAAGAATGACGGTCGGTTCACAGGCACCGAAATGCTGCCGCACAAGCACCAGGTCGCGGAGTCCAACCTTGTCTCCGCCGGCCTCAAGCGCTGGGCCGATATCCGCGAAGGCGACGCGATGGAAAGCCTCGCACCGCTCGACGGCCCAGTCGATTTCGTTTTCCTCGATGGATGGAAGGAGCTGTATATCCCGATCCTGCAATTGCTGGAGCCGAAACTGTCGGACGGCGCAATCATCGTTGCCGACAATATCAATTCGTTCCGGAAAACCCTGAAACCCTTCGTCGACCATGTCAGCGATCCCTGCAACGGCTACGAGACAACAGTTATTCCGCTTGGCAGCGGCGTGTCGATTTCGACATGGAGCGGGCAAACCGCCACCTGAGGTGCCACAAACGCGCTTGACAATCATTCGCAGATTGATGCAAATGGTTCTCATGATCATTTGCATCTGCAACCGCATCAATTGTTCCAGCGTCCGCGCCGCGGTCGGTGCCGGTGCGCGCAGCCCACGGGCCGTGCAGGCTCATCATGGCTGCAAGTTCAATTGCGGGAAATGCAGCTGCTCGATCGGCGAGATCATCTCCCAGGAAATGGACCTCAAGGCGCCGTCACCGGCCCTCATCGCCGCCGAATAAGCATTCTGGTTGAGACTGCGTTTCAGCACGCTGTGAGACTGTGTCTCACTTGCAGATGAACTTGTTTTTATTCGAGAATTTCTTGCTTTCGCCGGGCGATTCACCTATCCCGCGAGCAGACCCATTCACTTGCGCAGGAGAGCCCCATGAAAGGCGACACCAAAGTCATCGAGTTCCTGAACCTTTGCCTCAAGAACGAACTGACAGCGATCAACCAGTACTTCCTGCACGCGCGCATGCTCAAGGACTGGGGCGTCAGCAAGCTGGCCGAGCATGAGCACAAGGAATCGATCGAGGAAATGAATCACGCCGACTGGCTGATCGAGCGCATCCTCTTCCTTGGCGGCCTGCCCAACCTGCAGGACCTCGGCAAGCTGCATATCGGCGAGAGCGTCCACGAGATCCTCGAATGCGATATGAAGATGGAAATGATGGCCATCCCGCTGCTGCGCGACGCCATGGAGCATTCGGAAAAGGTCCGCGACTATGTCAGCCGCGACCTGTTCGGCAAGATCCTCCACAATGAGGAAGAACATGTCGATTATCTCGAAACCCAGTTCGACCTGATCGAACGCATCGGGATCGAGCGCTACACGATGCTGCAATCGGAAGCCAATGGCAGCTAGCGACGAAGCCGGCCCGAATGTGACCGGCTTCCAATCGCCTGAACAGAGGTAGTTCTAGTTGAACGTGTCTGTTGGATTGAGGCGCGCATGGATCGGCCATTTCGCAAAAGCGAGATAGGCGAACGCGACGAGGTTCACGAGCGGCACGAGCATCAGGAGCGACCACGCACCGTTGAAGCCCGCCTTGCTCCATATCTTCCAGTAGCAGACGATAAAGAAAATGATCATTGCCAGGTAGATGACGCCTACAATGGCAATGGCAGCTGAATTTCCGGACTCCATGGTTCTCTCCCTTTTTCCCGAGGCGGATCAAACCAACTTTTTGCAGTTTTGCCAACCATAGATGGTCCAATTGCGATTCAGCCTTCAGGCAGCTGAGCAATGCCGGGAACAGGACAGGCCGCCATACCGGAAAAGCCGCATCGTCGGATCAGATATCCAGGGGGCGGAATGAGGCCGCCTGGGCCATGGCCCATTCATCGGCAAGCTGGGTGTCCTCCGGCGCATCCAGCAGCGCGTTCTTCTCAAGCAGGTCATAAGCCCGGTGAGCCGGAAGCGTGATATCCTCTGTCACGCGGTGCATGATGTGGCGCGGTGTCAGTTCGGCCGGATGTTCGCACCCGGCGGCGCCGACCACTTCCATCAGCGCCTTCACCGTATTGCGATGGAAATTGTACACCCGCTCTGCCTTGTCGGCGACCACGAGTCCGCGCTGGCGGCCCTTGTCCGTTGTCGCAATGCCGGTCGGGCACCTATTGTTGTGGCAGTTGAGCGACTGGATGCATCCCAGCGAGAACATGAAGCCGCGCGCCGTGTTCACCCAGTCGGCGCCCAGCGCCATGGAAGACGCCAGCGCAAACGCGCTCGTCTGCTTGCCGGAACAGGCAAGTCGCACATCATCCTTCAGGCCCGTGCCTATCAGCGCATTGCGCGTCAGCACCAGGCCCTGGCGCAGTGGCGCGCCGACATGATCCAGGAATTCCGCAGGCGCCGCGCCGGTCCCGCCTTCCCCGCCATCGACAACCATGAAGTCTGTCCGGATTCCGGTCTCCAGCATCGCCTTGCACAGAGCGAGAATCTCCCAGCGATTGCCGACGCAGAACTTGATGCCGACGGGCTTGCCGCCGGAGATATCCCGCAGGCGCGCCACGAATTCCATCATCTCGATCGGTGTCGAGAAGGCCGAGTGCCCGGGCGGCGAGAAGCAGGTCTCGCCGATCGGAATGCCGCGCGTGGCAGCGATCTCGGCCGTCACCTTCGCGCCCGGCAGCACGCCGCCATGACCCGGCTTGGCGCCCTGGCTCAGCTTTATCTCGATCATCTTGATCTGCGGATCCTTCGCGACCTCTTCGAACCGGGCCGCGTCAAACGTGCCATCGCTCGCGCGGCAGCCGAAATAGCCTGATCCGATTTCCCAGACGAGATCGGCGCCGCCGACGCGGTGGTAGGGCGAGACGCCGCCCTCTCCCGTGTCGTGGTAGAAGCCGCCCATCTTCGCCCCGGTCGACAGCGCCTCAATCGCATGTGCACCAAGCGAGCCAAAGCTCATCGCCGAAATGTTGAACACGCTGGCCGAATAGGGCTGCGCCGTTCCGGGCGCACCAACTTCGACACGCGGACTTTCGCCTGCCGTGTGCTTGGCCGCGATGGAATGCGCGAGCCATTCATAAGGTGGTTTGTCGATGTCGAGCAGGCTGCCGAACGGTTCGACAGACGACACATCCTTTGCACGTCGATAGACCAGCGCGCGCTGCTCGTGATTGAACGGACGGCCCTCCGTATCGCTCTCGACAATGTAGGATCGGAAGAAGGGACGCAGCTCTTCCGCCATCCACCTGATATGCGCAAGGACCGGGAAGTTGCGCCACAAAGCGTGGCGGCGCTGAAAAAAATCATGGAGCCCCAGCAGGACAAGAGCGCCAAGCACCACGACCACCGCACCCAGCCACGGAAACAACTCCAGCCCGAGCAGGCACAAGACGAACGTTGCGGTGATTGCGAGAAACGGAACAAAGCGCAGCATGTTGAACTCCCTGTAATTTTTCTGCGTGCCCAGCCTTGGGCCATGCACCGCGCATCGTCAACAAAGCGCATGCAAGCCCCGCAACACGTGCCCTGCTCGACGATGTGAACCCCGACACGCGATATCTTTTTTAATCTGTTTACGGATTTTATTGAAATAGGCAGACGCAGCTCCAAGGCCTAAAGGGGGTTGGCAGGCTGTGGAAAAAAAGGTCAGTGTGCCTGCGCGTGTCGAATTGATTCGAAATATTAGCTGCGTAAGACAAAAACCGCCCGCTTCCGGGCCCATTGAGGAGACAATCCCATGGCAAAAACAACCAAGCCAAAAACCAAGAAACCAGCCGCTGCCAAAAAGGCCGCTGGCGCCAAGAAACCTGCTGCCGCCAAGAAGGCTGCACCTGCACCGAAGATCGCTGCGCCCGCCAAGGCGCCGACAGCGAAAGAAGTGCTGATGGAAAAATACATCGCCGACCTGAAAGAAAAAGTCGGCGAAGCCCGTCCTGACATGGCGCTGCTCGAGGCAGCCGTGAAAGCGTCCGGCCCGACCATCTACAAGTCGGACACAGCCACGATCGCCGCATCCGACAAGGACGAGCTGGCACGCGTCCGTAAGGGCTTCGTCGTCAAGAAGCTCGGCGTCACCGATGAAGCCAAGGCCGATGCCGCAATTGCTGCGGCCATCGCTTCGTATGGCAAGTCGGTTCGCGCCAAGCACCGCCCGGTGATGTACTATCTCATCGCCAAGGCCCTGAAAAAGGGTTCTGTCCTCAAGGGCTAGATCTTCAATCCGCCTGCGGATTAAAAAAGCCGGGCACAGTATCGCTGGCCCGGCTTTTTCATGTCTGGTTTTTGGATCGGATCAGAATCCTTGCAGGCGCGCGTAGCGGTCGCGGTGCCAGCTGGCACTGCCATACAGGGCTTCCTGCACGCGGGCGCGCTTCATGTAGAGGCCCGGATCAGCCACGTCCGTCATGCCGATACCACCATGCATCTGGACGCATTCGTTCGACACGAGATGCACGAGCTCGCTGGCCTTTGCCTTGGCAAGGCTTGCAAGTTCGGCCACGTCGCCCTTGCCGGAATCGACCGCCGCCAGGGCTGCTGCGACACATGACCGGGTCATCTCGATCTCTGTGAACATTTTCGCCGCGCGGTGCTGCATCGACTGGAACGAGCCGATCAGCTGGCCGAACTGTTTCCGGCTCTGGAGGTATTCAAGCGTCATCTCGAATGCCGCTTCAGACGAGCCGAGCATTTCGGCCGCCATGCCGATGGCGGCGCGGTCAAGCACCGGTTCGAGCACATCGGCGCCTTCGTCGACCGGGCCGAGCACCGCCCCTGCCCCGACCATGACATCGTCGAATGTCACATGCGCCGCACCGTGGGAGTCGACCGTTTTCAATTCCTGGACGGTGACGCCCTTCGCCTTGGCAGGCACGAGGAACAGCGTAATGCCGTGCCGGTCACCGGCCTCGCCGAATGTGCGGGCGACGACAATGAACATGTCCGCATCATGGCCGCCGGGCACGAAGCGCTTCATGCCGTTCAGCGTGTAGCCCTGGCCGTTGCTCTCGGCTTCGGTTGCCACATTCAAGGGCGCAAAATGCGCTGACTCGTCAAGCGCCAGCGCGAACGTCGTCTCGCCCGTAGCGATCTTTGGCAGCCATTCGGCCTGCATGGCCTTGCTGCCGCCGAGCTGGATGGCCGACGCGGCGATCAGCGCGGTCTGCAAGAGCGGGGTCGCGGCGAGCGTGCGCCCCTGCGCCTCGAGGATCTGGCCAAGACCGACAAGGCCGAAATGTTCGCCGCCCGGCTCATCCGGAATGATCACGCCGAAGAAGCCGAGTTCGGCCAGCTTCTTGCGCGTGTCCGCATCACGGCCATTGGCGCCCTTGTCGCGCAGGGCGCGCAAATGGGTCACCGGCAATTCATCGCGCACGAACGCGAGGGCCGTGTCGCGCAGCATTTCCTGGTCTTCAGTAAGTACGAAAGTCATGACTATTGATGGTCCTTCAGGCCGAGTACGCGCTTGGCGACGACATTGAGGTTGATTTCGCTGGTGCCGCCTTCGATCGAATTGCCTTTCGAACGCAGCCAGCCCCGCGTTGCCTTCATGGCGCTCTCGTCAAAGCCCTCCCCTTCCCAGCCGAGTCCTTCCGAGCCCAGCGCTTCGATCAGGAGTTCGTGGCGATCCTGGTTCATCTTGGCCGCACCATATTTCAGGATAGACGCGGTATGACCCACCTGCTGGCCGGCTTTCGCCTGCTCGGTCTGGCGCTGGACCGTCAGGTTGAACGCCTTGGCGTACATCTTGTGGTCGGCGATGCGGCCGCGCAGGTCGCCATCGGCGATCCGGCCTTCGCTGTCAGTGCCGACATGCATCTTGGCATATTCTTCCGGGCCGAGAATGCCCGACCCGCCGGTACCGCCGAAGCCGCCGGCCGAGATCGACGAGCGTTCGAATTGCAGCAGGCGTTTGGCGATTTCCCAGCCACCATTCACGCGCCCGACCAATTGGTCTTTCGGCACTTTGACGTCGGTGAAGAAAGTTTCGCAGAATGGCGACGATCCGGAGATCAGCAGGATCGGACGTGCTTCAACGCCCGGGCTTTCCATGTCGAACAGGATGAAGCTGATACCCTCATGCTTGGACGAAGTGTCGGTGCGCACGAGGCAGAATATCCAGTCGGCCTGGTCGGCATACGACGTCCAGACTTTCTGGCCGTTGATGAGGTAATGGTCGCCCTTGTCTTCGCAGCGCGTCTGCAGGCCGGCGAGGTCAGACCCCGCGCCCGGCTCGGAATAGCCCTGGCACCAGCGCGTCTTGCCTTTGACGATGTCCGGCAGGAAGCGCTTCTTCTGTTCCTCATTGCCGAACTCGAGCAGGGCCGGGCCGAACATCCACAGGCCGAACGAGAACAGGGCCGGGCGCGCCTTGATGCGGCGCAATTCTTCCTGCAGCACGCGGTTCTGGTCCTTGGTCAGGCCGCCGCCGCCATAGGCCGCGGGCCACTCGGGTGCGGTCCAGCCCCTCTCGCCCATCCGGTCGAGCCAGATCTTTGATTCCGGGTTGACGAATGTGCCGCGCTTGCCGCCCCAGACGATCTCGTCGTCTGTCATCGGCGTGCGCATGGAAGGCGGGCAATTCGCCTCCAGCCAGTCACGCGTTTCGGCGCGAAAAGCGTCCAGGTCTTCGGTGACGTCATAGGCCATGGGAACGGCTCCTCAATTGTCAGGCATTGTGTCTGACTCGACCCTAAATCTCCGCAGCACCCACGCCAAGCCTGACGCCGGGTAAAACATTTTGCGGCGCGTTCAGGCGGACGACGCGCCGTGCGGAGTCTTGGCCCAGAAGTGCGGCGCGTGGCACAAGCCGTACAGGGCACGCGCCATGGCGACCGTTTGCAGCGGCCAGTAGAGCGGCGCCGTCAGCGCAACGATCAGCGGGCGCCAGCCCCAACCGCCCGGCGCGACCACACCTGTAACCACACCGGCGACATATGACACCAGCATCACGCCCGTCCCGAGCGGACCGAGCGACACGTCCGGCACGCACAGGCAGAACAGGCACAACAGAGCCCATGGGCCATGCACCACCGCAGACAGGATCGCTGCGCCAAGGGTCAGTTGCATCGAAACGAACCCGGCGAGGCCCATTTCCCGCAGCGATGCGGCCGGGGTCCGCATCAGCACGAGCCATGTCTGCAGGAAGCCCTTCAGCCAGCGCGAGCGCTGCGCCAGCCAGACGCGTATTTGCTCAGGCGGCGCCTCCAGGGTCGGCGGTGCAATCATCCCGACGTGTGCGCCACGACGGGCCAGACGCAATCCGAGGTCGGCATCCTCGGTCACGTTCCACGCGTCCCATCCGCCTGCCTCGACCAACCTTGCCCGATTGAAATGATTGCTGGTGCCGCCCAGCGCGATCGGCAGGCCAAGACGCGCGAGGGCGGGCAGGATACGTCCGAACTGGATGGCATATTCCAGTGCCCATTGCGCCGGCAGCCAGCCGCCCCCGTCCGGTACCCCGATGAGGGGCGCCTGGACGCAGGCAAGATGTGATGGCCCGCGGGCAAAGGCCGCCACGGCTTCGCGCAATTGCATTGGGTCGGGGCGGTCTTCGGCATCATAGACAACGACATAGGTGCCTCGGGCGCGCGCCAGCCCGTAATTGAGCGCACGCGGCTTGGTGCGCGGCAGGCCGGGCGGCAGCACGATGAGTTCTGTTCCATCCGGCCAGTCCTGGCCGCGCAGCGCGTCCAGCGTCGCCACGTCCCCGGTTTCGATCAGCAGTTTGAGATCGATCCGGTCAGCCGGGTAATCGAGGGCGAGGATCGCCCGCGACAGCTGCGCCGCGCTCGCGGCTTCGTCCTTCAGCGCAACGAGAATCGTATAGACCGGCAAGAGCAGGTCGGCACCGAGCGCTTGCGGCGGCCTGCAGGCCTGCAGGCAACCGAGAAGCACAAGCCCTGTCCGGAACATCAGGATTGCACCGAACAGGGCCAGCCCCATCCACATGACGATCTGGATCGTGAGGTCCGGTGCGACGAGAAGCGGCACACCCACCATCACCGACAGGCGGCGCGTCATGGCCGCCTGCCCGCCTCGCAGGACTGTCATCGCGGATTGTCCGGGAAAGGCCCGGCTGAACCCGAACGCGGCATCTTCGGCCAGAGCAGGATCGGGCTCCGGCAGGGACAATCTCCCTCGCCGGATTTGCCTTTCCCGTTCGAGAGAAAAGAACCCATCGGCACCCATTCGGGCAGAAAAGACCTGTGGATAAGTCGGGGCCACAAATCACAAGTTGAAATCGTTTCGATCCCGAAACAATTGAGAAAAAGAATCCTTCCCTCCAGGCCAGGATGCAGAAAAAGCTTGAGCGTTTGCTGGAATGTTCTATGTTTGTTCCATGACTGATCTGCATGTTGTCTGGTTCAAGCGGGACCTCAGGGTCCACGATCACGCGCCCCTCCTCGCGGCTGTGACGAGCGGCGCGCCTGTACTGCCGCTCTATATCTTCGAGCCGGGCTTCTGGGCCTTGCCGGAACATTCGCGGCGCCAGTTCGACTTCCTCATGGAGAGCCTCCAGAGCCTGGATGAAGCCCTCAAGGCGCGCGGCTCTGCCCTCTGCCTGCGGGTTGGCGAGGCGGCGCAGGTGTTTGCCGAACTCCACAAGCGCCATGGCATCGCCGCCATCCATGCGCACGAGGAAACCGGCCCGCAATGGACCTTTGACCGCGACCGCGCCGTCCAGCGCTGGGCCGTCAAGGCCGGCATAGCCCTGCGTGAGCAACCGCAGAACGGCGTTATCCGCCGGCTGAACGGTGGCGAGGGCTGGGCACGGCGCTGGGAATCCGTGATGCTGGCGCCACGCGTCAAGGCCCCTGACCTGCTCCCGCCGACGAACATACCTACCGGCGAATGGCCCATCGCGGAAGATTTCCGCCTCCCTGCCGATTCCTGTCCCAAGCGACAGCCGGGCGGACGCGCAGAAGGCGTCGAACTCCTGCGATCCTTCATCGCCGCGCGTGGAAGGCGCTACCGAACGGCCATGTCGAGCCCGCAATCGGCCGAGGGCGCCTGTTCGCGCCTGTCGCCCCATTTCGCCTTCGGCACCGTGTCGATCCGCGAAGCCTGGCAGGCGGCTGCGCGGGCACGGACTGACCTGGCCCTTGATGGCGACTCGACCTTTGCCGCCTCCCTCGACAGCTTCCTCGCCCGCCTGCAATGGCATTGCCGCTTCATCCAGAAGCTGGACGACCAGACATCGATCGACAGTCGCAACCTGCTCGCCGCACCCGATGGCCTGCGCGATAGCGTGGCCGACGGCGATCCGCGCCTCGAAGCCTGGATTCATGGACGGACCGGGTTTCCCTTCCTTGATGCCTGCATGCGCTCGCTGAACCAGACCGGCTGGCTGAACCATCGCATGCGCGCCATGGTGATGGCCTTTGCCGCGCAGCACCTCTGGATGGACTGGCGTCAGCCTGCGACACGCCTGGCAGCCCTGTTCACGGATTTCGAGGCCGGGATCCATTACCCCCAGGCCCAATCGCATTCCGGCGCCGCAGGGTCCGGTATCCCGCGCATCTACAATCCGGTGAAACAGTCGCTCGACCATGACCGCGACGGTGACTTCATTCGCCGCTGGGTGCCGGAACTGGCCGCGCTGCCCGCCGCGCATATCCATGCCCCCTGGGACGCGCCCAAGTCGGAACTGGCAAAAGCCGGCATCGTGCTGGGCCAGACCTATCCGATGCGCATCGTCGATCACATGGCCGCCGCGCGCGAAGCGCGTGACCGGCTCTATGCCGGCAAGGCCTTCCCCGCCAGGTCGGACAAGTCGAGCCCCGGTATGTTAGTGTCCGGGCGAACAGCCCCCCCGTCGCCGCGGCAAGGCAAGGCACGCTCGCGGACCGCTCCGCGTCAGCTCGCATTTGACCTTCAAATGCCCGATACAGCCCAATCGGCGCGCGCACCTGCGATCTGACGCGCCGCCTGCCAGGATTTTTCCGACATGAATCGGAGTTAACGGGCCTTGCAAGGCCGTTCTGTGGTACCATATCGAATAACAACGAGGCTTAAGGCCCGAATTTATCTAGATTTTATTATTTTTCGATAAATTCTTATTGCTTTTCGATAAAGTCTATCTTATCTTGATCATGTCGACGGCGGAATGGTTCGCCAGAGACATCAGACCAAGCAAGAAGGACTAGAAGAAAATGACCCCCCGCGCCCGTCTTAACGACATCGAAACAGCTGCCCCAGCCGCCGCGATGGCCCACGCCATCCTGACCGGTTCGGCAACGGCCCGGTCCACACCGGCCAATGATGTCAGCTTTGGGGGTCGGCCCGGCTTGCTGGTTCGCCGTCGTCGCCGCCTCGCCCGCCGCGAAGCCCACTAGCCCCGCCTGAACCACCCCGGCGCTGCGCCGCTTGGCCCCCGGGCCCGCAGCGCCGGCTTCCTCCCGAAAAGCAAAAAAGGACCAAAGAGATGAAACGCACCCTTATCGCCGCCGCCCTCGCCGCCTCCCTGATCGCCACGCCGGCCTTTGCCGCCAGCGACAATTTCGAAATGGCTGTCAAATTCGACCGTGCCGCCACCGAAAGCGCAGAAGGTGCGAAGGCTGAGTACACAAAGATTCGCCAGGAAGTGTCCCAACGCTGCGCAGCCGAACATGAAGACTTCTCGGTCGGCCGCGACTTCGTCACCAACCTGTGCACGGCCCGGACAATGAACAAGGTCGTCAAGGCGATCGACAGCCTCGAACTGAGCAAGGTTCACGCCGCCAGAAAGGCTGGCTGAACACGCACAGGAGCTGCGCTCTCCGGCGAACGCCGCCTCTCCCCGACCTCGCTCGCCTGCGGCTCCTGACGCCATCCTGTCCTCTCCGAGGCAGGGTGGCGTCGACGCATTGGCGGTCAGGCCGGATCGGCTTCTCGGAAATCACGCGCCCGCATCACATCGGCCAGCCTGAAATGAACCGGCAGGAATGCGCCGTCCTCGTCGGCCTCGAACAGGGCGGCACAGGCCGTCGGAAACTTTTCGTTCAGCCGTTCCGAACTCCTATGATCGCGGCTGCCGCCCTCCCGTAACAGGCTCAGCGCGAAGTCGTGCAGGCCGGGATTGTGCCCGATCACCATGAGTGTTGAGGCCCCGTCATTCTGGCGAACCGCTTCGGCGATGCCGCGCATGCCGGAAAGGTAAAGCGCCTCCATCGGCCGGACGCGTTCGCCTTCCACCACTTTCGCCACTTCCGAACAGGTCTCGCGCGCCCGGCGGGCCGTCGACACGAGAATGCGTTCAGGGCTCCAGCCAAGCGCGACGATCTCCTCGGCCACCCGGCGCGCATCGACATGGCCCTGGTCGGTCAAGGCACGGCCGAAATCGTCGATACCTTCGGCCCAGGCCTCGGTCTTGGCATGACGCATCAGGATCAGACGTTTCATGGGCGTTTTTTGCTCGCTCTGCCGGGACCATTAGAAAAACTTATCGACACCTTGAGGTGTCTCGCATTGGTTCTGCTGTCCTTAGGCACCATTTTCGCTCCAGAAATCAAGTGACAGGAGTTTGAATTATGAGCCTTCTTATTGGCGATGTTGCCCCCGACTTTGAAGCCGACACGACGGAAGGCCGGATCAAATTTCACGAATGGGCCGGCAAGGACTGGGTTGTCTTCTTCTCCCACCCGGCCGATTTCACACCGGTTTGCACGACCGAGCTCGGCTATACGGCCAGGCTGAAGGATGAATTCGCCAAGCGCGGCGCCAAGGCGCTGGTCGTATCGGTCGACAGCGTCGAGGACCACAAGCGCTGGGTCAAGGATATCGAAGAGACCCAGAATGCCAGCGTTCAGTTCCCGATCATCGCCGATACCGAGCGGAAAGTGGCGACCCTCTACAACATGATCCACCCGAACGCCGACGCGAAACTCACCGTCCGGGCGGTCTATGTCATCGACCCGAACAAGAAGATCCGCGCCTCGATCGTCTACCCGCCCAGCACCGGACGCAATTTCGACGAGGTACTGCGCCTGATCGACAGCCTGCAGCTGACCGACAATCACAAAGTGGCGACGCCTGTGAACTGGCGTGACGGCGAGGACGTGATCATCGTGCCGTCGCTGACCGATCCGAAAGAGATCGAGCGCCTCTTCCCGAAAGGTTTCAAGGCCGTGAAGCCCTATCTCCGCTACACGGCCCAGCCCGGCAAATAGGCCGGGCCCCTGTCCCGGAGACAAGGCCGGTCAAAACCCATGGCCAACCCATGCAAACCCGGCCTTTTCCCATGCTGAAACCATGGACATCGCGCCGAAAACCCGCCGAAGTCAGGCGGGTTTTCGGGCCTTGGATTGAATCGGCGTTGACTCCGTTCCGGTCCCACCGGACGATCAGACCAAACGGGAGCGGACGCCATGACCGAAAAACTGATCCTCTACACAAACCCGATGTCACGCGGGCGCATCGCCCGCTGGATGCTGGAAGAGACCGGCGCGGACTATGACACCCGCATCATCAGATATGACGGGGAGATGCATGCGCCCGCCTACCTGGCCATCAACCCGATGGGCAAGGTTCCGGCCATTGTTCACGGCGGCAAGACCGTCACCGAGTGCGCCGCGATCTGCGCCTACCTCGCCGACGCCTTTCCGGAGGCCGGACTGGCCCCGAAGCCCGACGAGCGCGCGGACTATTACCGCTGGCTGTTCTTCGCCGCCGGCCCGGTCGAGGCGGCTGTCGCCAACAGGTCGCTGGGCATCGACATTCCTGAGGACAAGAAACGCATGGTCGGCTATGGCGATTTCGACCTGACACGCAAGGTGCTGATCTCCGCCATCGCCGACCGGCCCTTCGTCTGCGGCGACCGGTTCACCGCCGCCGACGTTTATGTCGGCGCACAGGTCACGTGGGGCGTGCAATTCGGCTCGATCCCGTCGAGCCCCGAAATGGTTGCCTATTCGGAGCGCGTGTGTGCCCGCGACGCCTACAAGCGCGCCTCAGCCAAGGATGACGCCGCTGCCGCCGAGCTGGCCTGACGGTCCTGCTCCTGCTTGACGCCGCCTGCCGCCGCGCGGCTAGTGGGAGAAAACGTGCGGGAGGAACACCATGGGCAAGATGACACGGCGCGTCCTGCTGGGCGCCGGGGCCGCCGCCATCGCAGGCGTCGCCTACGGCGTCCACACATTGCGCAGACGGCCCGGGCCAGCGCCGCTTGGATTTGAACTGACGGCCGAAGAGCGCGCGCGTGGCGTGGCTTTCCTGAAGGCCAATCCAGCCGTGGACGCCCATGCCCATCCGGGCCAGACTTTCGTGCGCGGCGCCAGCGGCCTGCCGCCCCTGCTGCAAGTCTATTCCGCCAAGGGCAGTTTCGAGCGGCGCACGGTCAGCGACATGGTGGAAGGCTGCCTCGCCGCCTCCAGTTTCGCGGCCGTTGCGGATTTCAACGTCCTCGACCTGTCGAAGGAAAAGGGCCTCGTCGAACGTCGTCCCTTTGAGGACGGCGAAGCCTGGGCGAGCTACAAGATCCAGATCGCCAATCTGAAAAAGCTGGCCAGCGACGGACTGGTCACCGCCATGTCTTCCCCCGGCGAGATGGACGCCGTGCGGGCGTCCGGAAAGCCCGGCGCGATCTGGACGGCCGAAGGTGCCGATTTCCTCAGCGGATCCAGCGAACGGTTGCAGGAAGCCCATGATGACGGCGTGCGCTCGATCACCCTGATGCACTACCGCGCCAACGAGATCAGCGAACCGATGACCGCCGCAGGCCATGACAGCGACCTGTCGGCGGCCGGCGCGGCCATCGTTCGCGAGATGAACCGGCTCGGCATGCTGATCGACCTCGCTCACATGCCGGAAAGCGCGGCCCGGCGCGTGCTGGAGATCACAGACAAGCCGGTCATGTTCTCGCACACGCATATCAACAGCACGGAGCTCCGGCATCCCCGCTTCATTTCAGCAGATATCGCCAGCGACGTCGCCGCAACCGGCGGCCTCATCGGCGCCTGGCCGAGCGGCATCGGAATCAGCACTCTTGCCGGCTATGCCGACCGGATATTCAAGCTGATCGACGCTGTCGGCATCGACCATGTTTGTATGGGCACCGACATGGACGGCAATTACAAACCCGTTTTCGACGATTACCGCCGCTTGCCGGACCTGGCCAGCCTGTTGCTGAAACGCGGTCTCGGCGAACCGGAGGCTGCGCAATTCTTCGGAGGCAACCTGCTGCGCGTCTGGCAGCAGAGTCTGGCCTCTTGAGTTCTGCCGCCGGAAAGGGCTAAGAGAATCGCCATGACAGACACACTCCCCGACCGCCTGAGCATCAATCCGAAAAGCCCTTACTATGACGAGGCCCTGCTGCTGCGCGGCATCGGCGTGCGCTTCAAGGGCGAAGAGAAAACCAATGTCGAAGAGTATTGCCTCTCCGAAGGCTGGATCCGCGTCTCTGCGGGCAAGGCCGTCGACCGCAAGGGCAACCCGCTCACCATGCTGCTCAAGGGCCCGGTCGAAGTCTGGATCAAGGACGAGGAAGCCGGCGAAGCCTGAGGTCAGGCGACCTCGCGCGGCGTGATCGTCCAGTCGAGCCCATCCGCCGTTTCCACGACCGTGACATCCATGAATTGCCGACATGACTGCACGGCGCCCCGCCACAGTTCGGTCCAGCAGGCGAGCAAGTGGCTGCGCGCGTCGCCGTCCAGGCCGCGTACGATCCTGAGACCACGATGATGCAGCACGGCGCGCCCGGCCCCGCTCTCCGTCGCTAATGCCACGTCGTCGCCCATGCCGCCAAACATCGCCGCCAGCATATGCGCCGCCTCAACGGGGCCGCCATCCACGCCGCCGACCGCTTCAGCCATATGCCGGTACTGCTGCAGGCCGGTGAGGCGAGCAGCGAGTTTCGCCAGTTCAAGCGCCCGGTCCGGCCCCAGCACGTTGACCAGCTCGCGCACTCCGTTGCGGATATATTCCACGGCATAGTTCCGGTTCGCCTTGGCGAGGCGGGCCGCGCTCCACTCACCTGCCGGCGGCGCTGGCTGCTGCGCCGGGTCATAAGGCGGTGGAGCTTCACCGGGCGCAAATTGCAGCCGCTCGTCTTCGCTGAGATCGTGATCATATTCGCGGAAATAGCCGCACAGTCCGAACTGGCCGGTCATGTCTTCCGAGACGCAGACAAAGCCGAGACGCGGATTCTCGAGCGAGACACCGTTCTGGGCGTACCAGCCCCTGAGGAAGCCCCGGCTCGCCTCGACGGGCACACCGCAGATCGCCGGGCCGTCATACATCCAGCGCGGGTAGCGAAAGCGCACCCACGCCTTCGTGTCGGATTCTTCCATATATTCGACCGTCACGCCGCCCATACTATTCGAGAGGACGTGATAGCGCGCGCAGGCAACGGCGTCCGGCAGGTCATCCAGGCCAAGTTTGCGGAAACTGGAGAGGAATTTCTCCTCGTGCTGGCGGCGGAACAGGCGGAACATCCAGTCGCCGACAATCGCCGGGCCCTCACGGGTGGCGACCATCAGCTCAAGACCGAGCAAGTATTGGTGATGCAGGTCTGCCTGCGCCGCGATGGCCTTGAGGTCTTGTGCTGGAACCGTATCAGGCATCGGCTGGCAGGCCTCCGTGCTAGAGCGCGAGTTCCATCTTGCCGTTCACAAGCTTTGTATAATCATCGACCAGCGAATGGCTGATCTCGGCCGGCTTGTAAGTGTGCGCGCCGATTTCCGCGACTGGCGTGATCTCGGCGGCGCTGCCCGTGATGAAACATTCGGAGAAGGTCGCCAGTTCGTCCGGCATGATGGCGCGCTCGATGACTTCGATCTGGCGAGCCTCGGCGAGCTTGATCGCAGTCTGCCGGGTCAGTCCGTTGAGGAAACAGTCCGGTGTCGGCGTGTGCAGCGCACCATCGCGCACGAAGAAGATGTTCGCGCCCGTCGCCTCGGCGACCTGGCCGCGATAATCGAGCATCAGCGCATCGGCATAGCCCGCCTTCTCGGCGGCATGCTTGGACAGCGTGCAGATCATGTAGAGGCCGGCGGCCTTGGCATGGCAGGGCGCCGTGTCCGGGGCTGGACGGCGCCACTCGGCATGCGTCATCCGGATGCCCTTCATCTTGTCGGCAAAATAGTCGCCCCAAGACCAGACGGCCACGGCGAGGTGGATCGTATTGTTCTGGGCCGAAACACCCATCATTTCCGATCCGCGCCAGGCAATCGCCCGGATATATGCACTCTCGAGGCCTGACTTTGCCAGCGCTTCGCGCTTGGCCGCTTCCAGCTGCTCAACCGTGAACGGGATCTCGAATCCCATGATGCGCGCGGAATTGTGCAGGCGTTTCGAATGGTCAAGGGACCGGAAGATCCTGCCGCCATAGGCGCGCTCGCCCTCGAACACAGCCGATGCATAGTGCAGCGCGTGCGTCAGGAGATGCACCTTCGTGTCCCGCCACGGGACGAACTCGCCATCCATCCAGATGTATCCGTCGCGGTCATCATAAGGGATACTTGCCATGGATTTCAGCGCTCCTCGCTTGCACTTTTTATGTATTCGCGTTCATTTCAGACTATGGCCCCTGACGTCAACCTGAACCGCCCCTTCGATCCCCGCCTTTTCCTGATGGATCAAGAGCTTGATCGAGGCGTCGGCCTCCTGATGGCGGGGGGGCGCGAACTCATGTCTGCCGCAGAAACGGCCCGCAGGAAAGCAGGTCTGAGCAAGCCAGAGATGCAAATCCTCATATCGATCCGTTACGAACCGGGCCGGACGGTCAGCGAAATGCGTGATTCGCTCGGCATGACGGTGCCGACCTTTGCCCGCCTCATCGGCGGACTGGACGCGCGCGGCCTGATCGCACGCGAGCGCGAAGAGCGCGACGGGCGCCGCCGCACCCTGGTCCTGTCGGACGCCGGGGTGACGCTGACAACGCCCATCGCCATCGTGCTGCGCGAACGCCTGCGCCTCGCCTTCCGGACCGCCGGGCCGGACGCGGTCGCCGGCATGCGCCTCGCGCTCGAAGCACTGGCCAAGTGAGGCGGCGATGACAGACCCGGCCCATATCCTGGTCGTCGATGACGACGACCGTATCCGCGATCTGCTGAAACGCTTCCTTACGCGCGAGGGCCACCGGGTTACAACCGCCAGCGACGCCGCCGCCGCCCGCCGCCTGCTGGCAACGATGACATTCGATCTCGCCATTCTCGACGTCATGATGCCCGGCGAGGACGGCCTGTCGCTGCTCGCCGCCATCCGCGAGGGACGCCAGAAAGAGACACCGGTGATGTTGCTCACCGCCCGCGGCGAAGCCAGCGACCGAATCGCGGGACTGAAAACCGGCGCCGACGATTATTTGCCCAAGCCCTTCGAACCGGAAGAACTGGCCCTTCGCTGCGCCGCCATCCTGCGCCGGTCGCACAAGGACGTGCCGCCCGAAGAGGTCGAGATGTCCGGCCTCGTCTTCAATGCCGCCCGCGGGGAATTGCGCGAAGGCGACAAACGCATCCGCCTGACCGATGCCGAACTGCAATTGCTGACCGTCCTGGCCGCCAATGCCGGTGAGCCGGTTGACCGCGAAGACCTCGCCGCGCTCACATCCGCCGGCATGGAACGGTCGGTCGATGTGCAGGTGACGCGCCTGCGCCGGAAGATCGAACCCAATCCGCGCGAGCCGATCCACATCCAGACCGTGCGGGGCGTCGGCTACCGCCTGATGCCGGACTGAGGCGCGCATGGCCCGCCTGAGGGATATTACGCCACGCGGGCTCTACGCCCGCAGCCTCCTCATGGTGGTGGCGCCGGTCGTGCTCATCCTCGCCCTGATGACCTGGTATTATTATGACAGCCACCTCGCCGAGGTGAACCGCAAGCTGGCCCAGTCCATCGCCCGCGATGCCGCCCTGATCCAGTCCTATTGCGATGCCCGCCCCGATACGCCGATCACCCGTGAGCGCCTTGAGGGCGACCTCGACATGGCCTTCACATGCGACCATGTCGACCCGGAATCTGGCGCGCCGCATCTCACGCACAGTTTCGCCTACGGCGAGACGCTCAAGGAAGAACTGGCAACCCGGCTTGGCGTCCCCGTCGATGTCAGCGTTGATCCGTCCTCGATGTTGCATTTCCGGTTCCCGTCAGGCAGCGACACGGTGGAAATCCTGATCGAGCGGAAGCGCGCGCTGACGGTGAACTCCCACTTCTTCATCGTCTGGGTGATCGCCTCATCCCTGCTGATGCTGGCCCTCGCCGTCGCCTTCCTCAACCAGCAGGTCCGCTCCATCCTGCGCCTGTCGGAAGCAGCCCGCGCCTTCGGTCGCGGCCGGGAGGTGCCCAACTTCCGGCCCTCGGGCGCCACCGAAGTGCGAGACGCGGCCCGCGCATTGCTGGACATGAAGAGCCGCCTCACCGCGTTCGCCGAACAGCGTACCGCCATGCTGGCCGGCGTCAGCCACGACCTGCGCACACCCCTGACCCGCCTGAAACTCTCGCTCGCCATGATGGACCAGACCGAGGAACTCGCCGCGGCCCAGTCAGACCTCGACGACATGGCGATGATGCTGGACGAATACCTGACATTCGCGCGCGGTGAAGAAGGCGACGATCCGGTCCCGCTCGACCTTGCCCGCCTGGTGCGCGATGCCGCCACCGGGTTCGGCCAGCACGTCGCCGTGATCGGCCCGGCCACGATCAACATCACCGGGCGGCCGCTCGCCCTGAAACGGGCGGTCAACAATCTCATTTCCAATGCCGTGAAATATGCGACCGATGTCCGCGTCACCCTGATCGTCGGCCCGCATGCCGCCGAAGTCCATGTCGACGACAATGGCCCCGGCATCCCGCCGGCCCGCCGGGAAGAGGCATTCCGGCCATTTTCCCGGCTCGACGAAGCCCGGACGCAAAACGCCTCCGGCACCGGACTGGGACTGACACTTGCGCGCGACACGGCAAGAGCGCATGGAGGCGATCTGCGACTGTCAAACAGTGCACTGGGCGGCCTGCGCGCCAGTCTCCGTCTCCCGCACTGACTGGACCTTCTCCAACCGCGTCCCATAATACCTGAACTCGATCCGTCCGGAGCCCCCATGACGAATTCTGCCGCCAAACTGATCATCCGCAATGCGACTCCGGCCGATGTGGCGGCCATCATAGACCTGTCAGAGCGGATCTACGGCCCCGGCATGGGCTATACGCGCGACAATCTTCTCGGCCATATCAACCGGTTCCCGGAGGGCCAGTTCATTGCCGAATATGAAGGCAAGGCCGTAGGCCACTGCGCAACCTTCATGATCAGTTCTGACGTCGCTTTCGCCCCGCACACATGGGACGAGATCACCGGCGGCGGATTTGCCGCGCGGCACGACCCCGAAGGCGATGTGCTCTATGGCATGGATGTCGGCGTCGACCCGGACTTCCGCCGACTCAGGATCGGGCAACGCTTCTACCGCGTCCGCCAGGAGTTGTGCCAGTATCTCGAACTGAAGGGCATCGTGTTCGGCGGGCGCATGCCCGGATATGCCCGGCGCGCCAAGGAATACCCGAACCCCGCCGACTATGTCGAAGCCGTCGTGGGCTCGAAACTGAAGGACCAGGTCATTTCGTTCCAGCTGCGCCAGGGATTCGAACCCATCGGTGTGCTGAAGAACTACCTGCCGGACGACGCGCCCTCGATGAACCACGCCACGCACATGTTCTGGAAGAACCCGCTGGCACAGGAAGAGATCAAGGCGAAGCCGAGCCTCGGCGGCACAAACCTTCCGGAAAGCGTGCGTATCACCACCGTGCAGTTCCAGATGCGCAAGATCCAGTCGATCGACGAGTTCGAGACACAGGTTGAATATTTCGTCGACATCGCATCGGACTACCGGTCCGACTTTGTCGTGTTCCCGGAACTCTTCACGCTGCAGCTCCTGTCGCTCGAGCACAAGCCGCTCGCGCCGATCGAGGCGATCGAGCGGATTTCCGAATACACGTCCCGCTATGTCGCATTCATGGAAAAGCTCGCCGTTTCCTACAATATCAACATTATCGGCGGGTCGCACCCGAGCCGGATGGAAAATGGCGACATCTTCAACATCTCCTACATCTTCCTGCGTGACGGCTCGGTCCATACGCAACAGAAGCTTCACCCGACGCCGTCAGAGCGGCGCTGGTGGAACATTCGCGGCGGGTCGGGCAACACGGTCATCCAGACCGATTGCGGGCCGATCGGCGTGATGATCTGCTATGACAGCGAATTTCCCGAACAGGCGCGCCACCTGGTCGATCAGGGCGCGCTGATCCTGTTCGTGCCATTCTGCACCGACGAGCGGCGCGGCTACCTGCGGGTGCGCTATTGCTGCCAGGCTCGCGCGGTGGAGAACCAGTGCTATGTCGTCATGTCGGGCGTCGTGGGCAATCTGCCCAATGTCGAGAACATGGACATCCACTATGCCGAAAGCTGCATCCTGACGCCGTCCGACTTCCCCTTCTCGCGCGATGGCGTGGCCGCCGACACCCCCGCCAACACCGAAACCGTCGCCCTTGCGGACCTGTCCCTGTCGGACCTTCTGACGGCACGCCAGTCGGGCGCGGTCCAGAATCTCAAGGACCGGCGGTTCGATCTCTACCAGGTGGCGTGGAAAAAAGGGGGCTGATCGAGCGAAGACTCGCCCGCGATTTTACGATCCCTACACACATTCGACCTAGTCTCGGATTGGGACGACCTTTGGGCGGGACATATGACCGACAAGACATTGATACCGCCAGCGGAAGCTTGGCGTGCTCTTGATCAATTGCAGGGCGGATTCGTCATATTTACGCCGGAAAACCGCTTGTTCTTCGCGAACAAGACGACCCGCGCGCACTGGCCGATCCTCTATTCCAGCATGGATGACGGCGCCAGCCTGCATGACGCTGTCGGTCAACAAATCCGTCACCTGTTCCCACGCCTCAACGAGGCCACGTTCCAGGTGCGTCAGTCCCTCGTCATGGATGCCATGAAGAAATGCTGCGATCTCGATATGGTCACCGCCACCGGTCGGCACGTCGTCACCAGCTATTCCCGCCTCGACAACGGCTATGTAATCGGCGTGGCGCATGACGTGACAGATATCGTGAAGCGCGAGTATTCGCTCAAAAGTGCGCGGCGGGAGGCGCTGACGGCCAATGAGGCCAAATCGGAATTCCTGGCCACGATGAGCCACGAGATCCGGACGCCGCTCAACGGCATCATCGGCATGTCGGAAGCACTTCAGCACAAGGAGCTTCAGCAGGACGAGCGCGAAATGGTCGATACGATCGTTGAAAGCTCGCATACACTTCTCGTGCTGCTCAACGACATTCTCGACATGTCAAAAATCGAGGCAGGCCGGCTGGACATCACGCCCGTCGTGACGAACGTGCGTGATCGCATTTCGTGCATCAAGCGCACATTCGCACCCATCGCACGCAAGAAGGGTCTTACCCTGGAAGTCGCGTTTGACCCCAAGCTTCCCGAATTCCTGTCGCTCGACACGAAGCGCGTGCGCCAGTGCATCGACAATCTTGTGTTCAATGCCGTCAAGTTCACGTCAACGGGCGGTGTCACAGTCGCCGTCATGGCGGGCGAGATGTCGCGTGACGGGCGCGTCGGCGTGACCGTGCATGTCTGCGATACAGGCATCGGCGTCCCCGAGGAGCAGCGTGCAAAGCTGTTCCAGAACTTCGAGCAAGGCTCCGAAACTACCAGTCGCAGGTTTGGCGGGTCCGGACTTGGGCTCGCCATTTCGCGGCGGCTGGCCAGGCTGATGGGCGGCGATATCACCTGTACGAGCAATCCCGGTCAAGGATCGGTGTTTACATTCTCATTCGAGGCACGCCTCGCCGAGGCACCTCCGGAAAAGCCCCGGGCACCGAAATCGTCCCGTGGCCGGATCGTCCCCAGCCTGCGAGGACTCCGGGCACTCATTGTTGATGACAATGAAATCAACCGGCGTGTCGCGCGCGCTGCACTGGAACCCCGCGGCCTGACGGTCATAGAAGGGGCCAGCGGCGAGGAAGCCCTGGAAATCCTGGCAAACGAGACCGTCGATTTCGTGCTTCTGGACGTGCATATGCCAGGCATGAGCGGACCTGAAACACTCAAACACATTCGCGAAAGCCATGCGCCATGGTCCATCGTACCCGTCATCGCGCTCACGGCCGACGCGATGACGGGCGACCGCGAACGCTATCTCAAGATGGGCATGGATGAATATCTCTCCAAGCCGATACTTGAGCGTGAATTGCTCACTGTCTTGTCGCGGGTCCGGAGCAGGCTACGCACGCGGTCGAACCTGCGCGTACTTACAATCGACGATATCGTTCAGGATGCGACTGCCTGCGTCAATCTGCAGAAACTCTTTCTGGTCGCGTCCAATCCCTGACGGATCATCCGAGTTTGGCTGCCAGCGCATCCATGAAGCGGGCCAGTTCCACGTCCTTGGCCGACACGCCGTCGACATCATGTGTGGTGAGCGTCACCTCGACCTTGTTGTAGACATTGAACCATTCAGGATGATGGTCCATCGCTTCCGCCTTGAGAGCGACCGCTGACATAAATCCCCAGGCGGTCTTGAAATCGGAAAACTTGAATGTCTTCCGGATCGTGTCGCGCTCGCCCGGTCCGGCCGTCCAGCCTTTGATCTGTTGAAGCGCCGCATCGGCGCCGATCTTGCTTGCCATCAGTCTAGTCCTCTCCATCCAGCCCGAGCACGAAATATACCCAGCGCCCATCCTCGGCGATCGCCGTGCGCATGCCGGGATATCCCTTCCCTGCCCGTATCAGGTCAATGCCGTCTTCACCGATCAGTTCTTTGAGCCGTTTGCGGTCCTGGAAAGACAGTTTCTCGGGGATCAGGTCGCCTGCGTCCCGCGCGGCCAGGTCCGGCCAGATATACCAGCGCTCGCCATCCACCATGCGCAGCCCCGGCGGCTGGGCGAGCAGCTCGCGCAGTTTCAGGTTCGGGTCGAGGCCTGTGCGGCGCAACAGGTCCCAGAAATCCTTGTGCGGCTGGCCGCTGAAGTTCGAGATGAACCCGTCGCTCTCGTCGGCCAGGCGTGCCAGCCGGGTCAGCGAACCGGCCTTGGCATATCTCAGCAGCGTGTCGCGGGTCTCGCTCACCGTCTCGGAAATCTCGACCGGCTGGGGCGCGACCGGCGGCTGCGTCAGGCTCTTGTCCGGAATGGCCGGGACGGGCTCCTCGCCGTTCCGGCCGCAGGCGGCAAGGCCCAGGGCCGTCGCCGCGAGAAGGACGCTACGCCAGCGCATAACCGGTCACAGCTTCAAGATCGGCGAGCAACTGGTCCTCGCCGAGCACCTTGATCGTTGTCATGCCCATCTGGCGCGCCGGTTTCAGGTTGATCCCGAGATCGTCGAGATAGACACAGTCCTCAGGCGCCACATCCAGCGCTTCGCACATCAGCGAATAGATGCGCGGGTCGGGCTTGCGGATGCCCAGTTTCGAGCTTTCGATGACATGGTCGAACCGGGCGAAGACGCCTTCCAGCTGGGCGGCCTTTTCGCTGTCATTGGTCATCGAGGCGCCTTTGCCGATAGGCGCATTGTTCGTGATACAGCCAACCTTGCCCTTGGCCTTGCAGGCATCCAGCGCCGCGACGACGCGCGGACGCAGCGAACCCGACAGGAGGGACAAGACGTCGCGGCCGGGCACTTCATGCCCCAAAGCCTGGGATTCAGCGCGGAACAGGCCGTCAAAGCCTGCGGCATCGACTTCGCTGCGCTCCAGCAGGGCCCAGGCGTTTTCCAGCGGATTCACGGCATTGACCGAGCGGATGAAGTCCTTTGGCAGGCCCTTCTCTTGCTCATAGCGGGTGAAGGCGTCGAAGGGTGAGGAGGTGAAAACGCCCCCGAAATCCCAGATGATTGCTTTGAATGTCTTTTCCATGCGGCAGCTTTAGCCTTCCTCAAATCGCGTTTCAAACCTTGAACATTGCTTGGCCGTATCTAGGGTGCCCGTCAATCACATGGAAAACGCGGAGGATTTGCGATCATGGGCGTACTTGACGGAAAAACAGTACTCATCACAGGCGGCGGAAACGGTATCGGGCGCGAGACAGCGCTGCTGGCGGCGCGCGAAGGCGCCAAGGTCGTGGTCAACGACCTGGGTGGCAGCCTGACAGGCGGAGACGAAGGGGACGCGGGCCCGGCCGAAAAGGTCGCCGCCGAAATCCGCGCTGCGGGCGGCGAAGCCGTGTCGAACTCTGAAAGCGTCACCGACATGCGTGCGGTCAAAGGCATGGTCGAACAGGCCAAGGACACGTTTGGATCGCTCGACGCCATCATCAACCCGGCCGGCATCTTGCGCGACGGCATGTTCCACAAGATGAGCGAAGAGGACTGGGACAGCGTAATCGACGTGCACCTGCGCGGCAGTTTCAACGTCACCCGCGCCGCCATTGAACTGTTCCGCGAGAAGGAAAACGGCGCCTTCGTGCTGTTTACATCCACCTCCGGCATTATCGGCAATATCGGCCAGGCCAATTATGCCGCCGCCAAGATGGGCATTGCCGGCCTCTCCCGCATCATCGCCATGGAAGGCGAGCGTAAGAATGTCCGCTCCAACGTCATCGCTCCGTTCGCCTGGACGCGCATGATCGCCTCGATCCCGGTCAAGGACGAGGCCGGCGCCGAGCGTGTCGAGCGGATCAAGAATTCCATGCGCGCCGATCAGGTCGCCCAGCTGGCCGTTGCCCTCTGCGCCGACAAGGCCAAGCATGTCAGCGGCCAGATTTTCATCGTGCGCGGCAATGAAGTGATCCTGTGTGACCAGCCCCGGCCGGTTAAATCGATCGCCCGCATGGAAGGCTGGACGCCCGACAGCCTGATCGACAAGGCCTTCCCCGCCATGCAGGGAAGCTTCACAGATCTGGGCGCATCGGCCAGCGTGTTCCCTTACGACCCGGTCTAGGCTCCGCTCCGCCGCGGCCCGTTCTATTGCGGCGGGTTGTCGGCTGCAGGCTCCGGTTCCAGACCCAGATCGTTCCGGGGGCGCAGGTCGACAGGGCCTGTCGCCTCTGGTTCGGGCTCCGGCTCTGACGGGGACGCAGGCGCGATCTCGTCCGCGACAAACGGCTCAGGCTCTTCAATTGTCTCCGGCGCAGGCTGGGCGAAGGACTCGTCCGCCGCATCCAGCACCTGGTTCAACGGATCGTCACTGGCAATCGACGTATCGCCGCCGGTCGTGTCCGGCAGCACGTCCGGCTCGGGCGGCAGGTCCGGCATGGCTTCCGGCGGTGGCGGCGCAGGCTCGCCCTTCACAGGCGGCAGCGGCGCCGGGCGCTTGTCACCGAACACGCAGGCATCAAGGCCCTGGTGGCGCACCACGCGCATCCGCGCCTGCAGCGACCCCGCCCGCCTTGTGACATAGGGTCCCGGCGGATCGACGCGCCACTTGTTCGGGCTGGGCAGTACGGCGGCCAGCAGGGCGGCTTCGCGCTCCGTCAGTTTCGACGCCGGTTTGCCGAACCGCGCCTGCGCGGCGGCCTCGGCCCCGAAGATGCCGTCGCCCCATTCCGCGACATTGAGATAGACTTCCATCACGCGGCGCTTGCCCCAGACATGATCGATGAAGGTCGCCATCCACATGTCGCCGACCTTCCGGGGCGCGCCCCCGCCATTCCAGAAGAACACGTTCTTGGCTGTCTGCTGCGTGATCGTCGACGCGCCGCGCGCGCGTTTGCCGCGCTGGTATTCGTCAATTGCCTTCTCGATCGCTTCCGGGTCGATACCCTGGTGCTCGCAATAACGCGTATCCTCTGCGGCAATCACCGCCGTGACCAGGAAGGGCGAAATATCTTCCAGTGGAGTCATGGTGCGGCGAAGCTGCTCGCCACCGGCGGCGCGCTGGATCATCAGGATCGTGCCCGGCACCGGCAGGAAGATCAGGGCTGCAGCATAGATGTGGAGGCCGATGAACAGCCCCGCAAGGAACCGCACCAGCCGGACGAACCACACCCTTACCGGCCCCTTGCCGCTCCCCTGCCGCCCTGCTCGATTGGTCATGCCGTCTGGTCCCATTCCGCCACAACGCCCGGATCGCCTTCGCGATCCCGCCGCGCCGCCTTCTCTGCCTCAAATCTGTCAGGATCAAGACGCGCCAGCGCCCAGATGGCCGCCCCGCGCACCTCCGGTGCCGCATCATGCAGCAGCGCCAGGACAGACGGAACAAGGCCCCCATCGCCCGAATTGCCAATCGCGATACACACATTGCGGACGAACCGGTTCCGGCCGCTCCGCTTGACCGGAGACCCCGAAAACACGTCCCGGAAAGCCGCATTGTCCAGCGCGGCAAGCTCATCCAGCCCCGGTGCCTTCAACTCTGCCCGCGCATGCAGCGCCGCTTCCGACGCTGCCTCGGCAAACTTGTTCCACGGGCACACGGCGAGGCAATCGTCGCAGCCATAGATCCGGTTGCCCATCGCGGAGCGGAATTCCACCGGGATCGGTCCGGCATGCTCGATCGTGAGATAGGAGATGCAGCGGCGCGCATCGAGCTGGTAGGGCGCCGGGAAGGCCCCCGTCGGGCAGACATCAAGGCAGGCCCGGCACGAGCCGCAATGGTCGCTCTCGGCTTCGTCAGGCACCAGCACCGCATCCGTCAGCATCACGCCGAGAAAGAACCAGGAGCCCAGCTCGCGGCTGACAAGGTTCGTATGCTTGCCCTGCCAGCCCATGCCGGCCTTGGCCGCCAGCGGCTTTTCCATCAGCGGCGCGGTATCGACGAAGACTTTCACCTCCGCGCCGGTCTCTGCCACGAAGGCGCGCGCAAGCTGCTTCAGGCGCGACTTCAGCAGGTCGTGATAGTCCTTACCCCGCGCATAGACAGAGATATTGCCGAGGCCGCGTTCCGCCAGCATCTCCATCGGGTCGAGGCCCGGCCCATAGTTCAGGGCAACCACCACCGCCGATTTCGCGCCCGCCCACATGGATGTCGGCGCCTTGCGGCGTTCAAGTGTCGTTTCCATCCAGTCCATCTGGCCATGGCGGCCTTCGGCCACGAACGCCTCGAGCCGCTCGCCCGCCGCCCAGGCCTCGTCCGCGCGCGCAATGCGCACACTGTCAAATCCGATCATGCGCCCTGTATCTTTGAGGAAGGCTTCCGGTGAACCGGATACGGGATCAGAAATCGAGGTCGGCATAATGCGCCACGGGCCGCGTGCCCTCTATCCGGTCACTGAGGAGCGGACGGAAACTGGGGCGCGATTTGATCCTTGCATACCAGGTCTTCAGGTCCGGAACCGCATCCCACTCGACATCGCCGAAATAATCATAGGCTGACAGGTGCGCCGCCGCCGACAGGTCGGCCAGCGACAAGGTGCGCCCGGCCAGGTAGCCGTTCATCTCGACCATGCCATTGAGGAAGGTGAGCCGCCCGCGCAGCGCGTGCGCCCCGCGGCGCAGCTTTTCGGAATCCGGCTGGCGGTCGCGCCGCACCCATTGCATGACGCGCTCGGTCAGCAGCTTGTCGGTCACCTCTTCGCATCCGGCCTCGACCCAGGCCCAGAGGCGGCGCGCTTCAGCCCGCTCGTTCGCACCTTCCGGCAACAGGGCCGGTGTCGGCTTCAACTCTTCCATCTGCTCGCAGATGGCGCGCGTGCCACATGCGAACGCCTTTCCCGCCGGTCCCGTTTCCACCAATGCCGGAGCCACCGCGCCATGCGCCAGCGCAGACACATCCGGATGCGGTGCCCACGGGGTCGATTCGAACAAATCGAAAGCTTCGCCCTTCTCGCCGAGGACGAGACGCACCAGCCGTCCGGCGGGATCGAGGGGCCAATGATAGAGCCGTTTCATGATGGCGTTCACTCATAGCAGGCTTATTGCGCCTGTTAAGCAAAGCCTTGCCGGCTGCCGTCACTTGCGCTTTGGCCCTGTGTATAACTCGCCAGCCCTTACCGTCCCATGAATTGTCTGACCGCATCGGCTGACAGCGTGAACTTGGCGAACGACCAGTCCTTGCCCTTCGTCAGGGTGCCAAGCGTGGCAACCAGTTCCCGACGCGGTTCCGCACGTTCGGCAAGCCAGGCATCGACGCCACCTCCGGCGAGCGCCTCCTGCGCAGCGGCCGCCTGGATGCGCACAAGTTCACTCACCAAACGGCGTCCTGCGATCCGGTCCCAGTAACCCGCCTTGGCGAGTCCCTCACGGGCCGACGCCCTCAGCCGGTCCAGTCGCAGCGCGTCGCCGATCGCATAGAAGGCGGCGCCCGCATTCGGCACATCGACACTGGCCGCCCTGGCCAGGCCAATCACGACCAGACCCTGTGCGAAATGGCTCATCACGGCGGTCCAGCGCGCCAGCGCATCCGGCGCGCCGCGCTTGACGAAGGCCCGCGCCGCACGCTCGATCCGGGCTGCCGGGAACGGCGAATGGACCGAACCCAGTGCAGTCTTGAACTCATTCAATGGCGCATGGGTCTGTGCAACAGCTTCGCCAACCGTCGCGCCGGGCATGTTCCGAACATACCAGGATGCGGCTTCGTTCATCGCCTGCATCGCCTGGATCCGCATGTCGATCTGGACATCCGCGCCAACCTTGTTGTCGAGCGCGTCGACTTCGCGGCGGAACGCATCGAAATCGAGGACGGCCCGCGATGCTTCAAGGCCGCGAACGATTGCGGCATTGTCGGCACCCGTCATCTCGCGCACGCGCAGCAGCGGCACGGGTCCGGCCATGTCGAGTGACCGGTTGGCGATCACGGTCGCGATGATTTCCCGCTTCAGGCGATGATTGCGGATCGCCTCGTCGTACGTGTCGATCGGCTTGGTGAAATAGGATTTGAGGACACTTTCGAAATACGGGTCATCCGGAATGTCGGAGGCGACGACATCGTCGATCAACACGATCTTCGACCAGGCCAGCAGCACCGCCAGCTCCGGACGGGTCAGCCAGGCGCCGGCTTCCTGCCGCAAACGCATGTGGGCCGTACTCGGCAGGCCCTCCAGTTCCCGGTTGAGCACGCCGCGTTCTTCCAGATAGACCATCAGGCGCTCAAGAGCGTCATGATCGCCGGCGGCGCTCGATTCCGCCAGCGACAGCGCGCCGGTCTGGTCATAATTGTGGCGCAGGACGTGCGCGGCAACGTCATCGGTCATCTCGGCCAGGAGCGCATTGCGGTCCTTCGCTTTCAATGCACCGATCCGGATCGCCTCCGCAGCCAGGATCTTGATATTGACCTCATGGTCGGAACTGTCGACGCCAGCGGAATTATCGATGGCATCGGTATTGATATGCCCCTTGCCCTGCGCGAACTCGATCCGTCCGGCTTGCGTCATCCCGAGATTGGCGCCTTCGCCAATCACCTTGGCGCGGAGGTCGCGTCCATTGACGCGGATCGCATCACTCGACCGGTCGCCCACTTCCGCATGGGTTTCGGTGCTCGCCTTCACATAGGTCCCGATGCCGCCAAACCAGAGCAGGTCCGTTTCGGCCTTGAGCAGGGCGTGGATCAATTCGTCGGGCGTCACCGCATCCTTCGCCAGGCCTGTCACGGCCTTGGCCTCGTCGCTCAGCGTGATCGATTTGGCCGACCGTTCGAACACCCCGCCACCCTTCGAGATGAGCTTCGTATCATAGTCCGCCCAGGACGAGCCCTGCAGGTTGAACAAGCGCTGGCGCTCGGCCAGGTTCTTCTTCGAATCGCCGGGATTGGGATCAAGGAAGATGTGCATGTGGTTGAAGGCCGCCACGAGGCGGATCTCCGGCGACAGTAACATGCCATTGCCAAAAACATCGCCGCTCATGTCGCCGACGCCGATCACCGTGAACGGTTCGGTCTGGATATCCTTGCCCATCTCGCGGAAGTGACGCTTGACCGCTTCCCAGGCGCCGCGCGCCGTGATGCCCATCTTCTTGTGATCATAGCCAACCGAGCCGCCCGACGCGAACGCATCGCCCAGCCAGAAGCCGTGTGCCTCGCTGATCGCATTCGCCGTGTCGGAAAATGTCGCCGTGCCCTTGTCGGCGGCGACCACGAGATACGGGTCTTCCCCGTCCCAGATTACTGTATGATTTGGGTGGATGACCTTCGCGCCGTCAAGATTGTCGGTGAGGCCGAGCAGCGCCGTGATGAACTGTTTGTAGGCCTCCCGCCCGCTTTCGAACCAGGCGTTGCGATTCGACCGGTCGGCGAGTTGCTTGGGAAAAAATCCGCCCTTTGACCCAACAGGAACGATCACCGCATTCTTGACCTGCTGGGCTTTCACAAGGCCCAGTACTTCGGTGCGATAGTCCGACGGCCGGTCCGACCAGCGCAGCCCGCCGCGTGCAACAGGGCCAAAGCGCAGGTGCACACCTTCAACCTGGGGGCTCGACGTGAAAATTTCGCGGTACGGTTTCGGCTCGGGCAGGTCTTCCAGTTCGCGGCTCGCCACTTTGAAACTGATGAACGCATGCAGGTGGCCGTCTTCACCGGTCTGGTAGAAATTGGTCCGCTGAATGGCGCAGATGAGATCGGTCAGACGGCGGAGAATCTGGTCTTCGGCCAGCGCCGACACGTCGCGTAGCGCCGTCTCGATGGAGGCCCGAATGCCAGCCACCGCATCGCGGCGGGCATCGAGACTGTCATGTGTGGCCGGATCGAACCGCGCCGCAAACAAGTCGAGCAGCAGGCGCGTGATCCTCGGATGGGCGGCCAGGGCGCGCTCCTGGATCTCCTGCGGCTGTTCGAGTCCCGACTGGCGACGATAGGCCGACAAGGCTCGCATGAGGGCGGCCTCGCGCCAGCTGGCGCCCGCCGAAAGGACGAGCCGGTTGAAGCCGTCATTCTCGGCCAACCCGCTCCAGACAGCGACGAAGGCATCCTCGAACCCTTTTGCCAGCACGTCCAGGTCAATGGATTCCCCGCCCACGGATCGCATGGACAGCGAATGGACCCAGTATATCTCCGGCGCGTCAGCTGCGGGTTTCTCGGATGGCCGGACCGGGTAGCCCGTCTCGAAATTCACGAACAGGCCCATGTGTTCGAACACCGGCACACAGCGTGACAACGGAATGGCACCCTCGCGGGCATAGATCTTCACGCGTATCTTGTCGCCATCGTCGCCGTCCGACCGGAAGGCGCGGGCGAGCACAGGCGTATTGAAATGCAGGCCCGCCATGGCGGTGACGTCGCGTAGCGCCTCGTCTGGCGTGAAGGCTTCCCGGTAGGCCGCATTGAAAGCGCCGATAAAGGCGCGCGCGCCCTCCCGGTCTGCTTCCGCCAGCGGGCTCGCCATCAAGGCTTGCCGGAATCCCTGGTCCCAGGTCCGGGCGAGGTCGGCGATTTCACGTTCCAGTGCCTCCGGGTCGGGCTGGGGATGGTTGCGGTCAATCGAGATTTCGAAATGCACGCGCGCCAGGGGCCCGGTGTCGAAATAGGGCTGGAACTTCACCAATGTCCCCGCATAGGCGCGCGTCAGGACGTCTGCGATGCGCAAGCGCAGCGCGGTATCATAGGCTTCACGCGGCACGAACACGATCGCCGTGACGAACCGGTCGAACTCGTCGCGCCGCAGGAACAGGCGGGTACGCGGACGACCCACCAGGTGCATCGCACCGACAATCATCGGCGCAAGAGCCCGGGAATGGGTCTGGAACAATTCGTCGCGCGGCCAGGTTTCGAGCAGGTTGGCGACGGTTTTTTCCGTATGCCCGCCCGGGGCCGCCCCGGACGCTTCGATCACTTTCTTGACCCGCCGGCGCACGAACGGAATCGACCGCGCCGTCTCGTCATAGGCTTCGGCGGTAAACAGGCCGAGGAACCGCACTTCGCCGTTCACCTTGCCATCGGCGTCATACTTCTTGATGCCGATATAGTCACAGTTCACGCGGCGATGCACGCGGCTGACAAGGGTCGATTTCGCAACGAACATCGGGAAGGGTTCGGCCAGCAGGTCGCTGATCTCGGGCGTGAGCACCAGCGGTTCGCTGTCGCGCGACAGCACGTTCAACTGCTCGTCGCGCAGGATGCCGAGGTTGGAGCCCTCGATCATGATCGGCTCTTCCGGCAGCACCTTGCCCTTCGCATCCGTCTCGAAATGGTATTCGCGGCACCCGAGAAAGACGAAATGGTCTTCCAGCAGCCATTCGAGAAAAGCGATCGTTTCGCGCTTGTCCTCCTCGGCCTGGTTCTCGAGATGCGAGATACGCTTGATCTCGGTCTCCATGCGCGCCTTCATCGGCTCAAAGTCGCTGACCACCTGGCGGGTTGAGTCCTGCGTCTTCCGTACGCCCTGGACCAGTTTTTTCGCTTCGGTGTCGGTCATCAGGGGCAAGTGGATCTGGATCACCGAAACACACCGGCCGTCTTCCATGTTCACGATCGGGTGGAACAGGGCTTTGACCTCATGTCCGGCGGCTGCGCATTCACCCAGCAGCGAATCGACCAGGAACGGCATGTCCGGACCGACCGCCTCGAGCACCGACCGCTGCAACGGAGCGCTTTCCCCGTCTGGCGCGATCAGGACACGGGCGTCCTGCAGGCCCGGCGCGACGCTGCTCGCCCAGGCCCAAAGGTTCATTGTCAGCTTGCGGACGTCGCCCTCGGTCAGACCGGTCAGGTCTTCATTGCGGGATTCCTGATTCACCTGCGCCAGCACTTGCTGAAGCGGGTCGGCCTTGGAAAGCGGTGGGGACATGAAAAAAGCTCGCTTGACGTCTGCGGAAACTTTGTCCGGTCTAGCGTGCGCCGCGAGGGCCTTCAATGGCTTGTTACAAATGAAACTGACCGGCCCGGCAGGGCACTTGTCCCGATACAAGCGGGCCCGTCGAACGGGGACATGTCCGACGGGCCCTACAGGCGTTCCGCAGGCTGGGTGGGGGGACGCACGCGGAGGCCTGATCTTGTATTTCGGTCCTTGCCTTCAGGAAGCAAGGGTTACTGGTGACAAAATTACATTACAAATCACGAAGACTTCAGCGATCGGTACATTCTAATCCTGCGAGTGGGCGAGATGCCATACTTCAATCCGTTCCGCCACGATCTTTGGCAGCTGTAACTGCGACCCTTTGTGCGCCCTTTCCCTGAGGATTGCCGTCCGACGACAGGAGGATCGCGATCCACCGGGTGCCGTCAGATTGCGCAAACAGTATCATCATCAACACTGTCAGCGGCGCCGACAGGAACATTCCGGGGATGCCCCACAGTACACCCCAGATGGCAAGCGACAGCAAGACCACGAGGGATGACAGGTTCAGTGATTCGCCCATCATCCGCGGCTGGATGAAATTCCCGATCGAGAATTGCCAGAAACTGACAATGCCGAACACAATCGCCGCGTAGATATAGATGTCCTGCGGCGCGGCGCCCGGAATCCACGCCGGCACTTCGGGCTGCACGAGGGCAAAGAGGGGCGGCACCAGCGCCGCAACGATCGACCCGACGGTCGGAATATAGTTCAGCACGAAGATAAGCGCGGCAAGGAAGAGCGCATTCTGCACGCCGAGCAGCAGCAGGGACGCATAGGTCAGCGCCGTGATCAGGGCCGAAATGACCGTCTGGGTCCAGAGATAGGTCTCGATACTCTGGCGGGCTTCGTCGCCGATCTGGCGCACCTGGCTGCGCTGCTCGAATTCCGGGAAGATATTGTCCAGCTTCCGGGTCCAGCCGGACTGGGCAATGAACAGGAAGGCGACATAGATGAAGATCACGACCAGGTCGCCCGACAGGTCACCCGTCGCATTCGCGATTGTCGCAAAGAAGCGCTGGCCCTGCTCATTGAACAGGAGATGGGTCAGCGTCGGCGCATCGCTCATATTGAACAGGCCATAGGCATCCCGGATCAGCGCGTTGATCTTTTCCTCATACTCGGCCGCATCGCGCCCGAACTGAGACATGCCGTTGGCCATCAGGGCGATGAAGCCGATAAAGCCACCGAGCACGGTCAGCACGGCAATGGCCCGTGCGGCACCGCGGCGCATCATATGCGACCAGTTGTCGATCACCGTCGCAAAGCCCTCGATCACGAGGAACAGGAACACCGCCATGGCGAAGGTCGCCAGGATGCCGCGTCCAACATAGAGGAAGGCGATGATCACGCCGGTGGCGATAATCCAGATGCCGGTCTTGGTTGCGCGGTCCATGCAGGCCCCCTGAAGCTGGCACAGGTTGGAAGCAGCCTCGCCCGGCGTCAAGATATGCTTGCACCCGCATCTGCACAGCCCGCGCCAAGCTCAGTCGACCCCTTGCCGAATCCTGTCAAATCACTAGCGTTCCGGCGGCATTAGGGGAGATTTGGCCAGCATGACGGATTCACTTTTTATCGGTGGCGCAGACGCAGACGGATCCGGTACGCCGAACACCGCTCAGGAATTGCTGCTGAAAGTGGCCAACCGTCACGGTCTCGTTGCCGGCGCGACAGGTACCGGCAAGACCGTAACCCTGCAGATCCTGGCACAGGGCTTCTCCGATGCCGGCGTCCCGGTCTTCTGCGCCGACGTGAAGGGCGACCTCTCGGGCATCTGCGTTCCCGGCAGCGCCGACCACAAGCTGCACGACAAGCTGGTCGCCCGCGCCAACCTGATCGGCCTCGAGGATTACGGCTATGGCGCCGCGCCCACCATCTTCTGGGATGTCTTCGGCGAGAACGGCCACCCGATTCGCGCCACGATCTCGGAAATGGGCCCCCTCCTCCTGTCGCGCCTGATGGGCCTGACAGATGCGCAGGAAGGCGTGCTCAACATAGCGTTCGAATATGCCGACGATAACGGCCTCCTGCTGCTCGACCTGAAAGACCTGCGCAAGCTGCTGGTCCACCTGTCCCAGAAAGAAGTCCGCGACGAGATCAGCCAGGAATACGGCAACGTCGCCGCCGCCTCGCTCGGCGCCGTCCAGCGCAACCTCCTGATGCTCGAGCGCGAGGGCGCCGAGCATTTCTTCGGCGAGCCGGCGCTGCAGCTCGAAGACCTGATGCGCACGACCCAGGACGGGCGCGGCTATGTCAACGTGCTCGACGCCACCAAGCTCATCAACAGCCCGAAACTCTATTCCACCTTCCTGCTCTGGCTCCTCTCGGAACTCTTCGAACGCCTTCCGGAAGTCGGCGATCCGGACAAGCCTAGGCTCGTCTTCTTCTTCGACGAGGCCCACCTCCTGTTCAACGATGCACCGCCCGCCCTGATGCAGAAGATCGAACAGGTCGTGCGCCTCATCCGCTCGAAAGGCGTCGGCGTTTTCTTCGTTACCCAGAACCCCCGCGACCTGCCCGAAAACGTGCTGGCCCAGCTCGGCAACCGGCTTCAGCATGCCCTGCGCGCCTACACCCCGGCTGAGCGCAAGGGCGTGCGCGCCGCGGCCCAGTCGTTCCGCGAAAACCCGGCCTTCGACACCGAAGAGGTCATCACCCAGCTCGGCACCGGCGAGGCGCTTGTCTCCACGCTCAATACCAAGAGCGCGCCTTCGGTCGTCCAGCGCACGATGATCCGCCCGCCCGCATCCCGGCTCGGTCCGGCCACCCCCGCCGAGCGCGCAATCGTTCAGAAGGCCAGCCCCTTTGCCGGCAAGTATGAAGAGGTCATCGACCGCGAGTCCGCCTACGAGATCCTGGAAGAAAAAGAGGCCGAAGCCGCCGAACAGGCTGAAAAGCTGGCCGCGAAGGAAGAAAAGGCCAAGGCCGCGCTCGAAAAGAAGAAATCCCGGACCAAATCCACCCGGTCCCGGCGCCAGACACCGCTTGAGGCCGCCGGAAAGCAGGCCGCCCGCACCGCGACGCGT
>TARA_R110000751_G_scaffold5466_2_pt1 | contig 72403 bp, 48 predicted proteins | sample TARA_R110000751 | Tara Oceans TARA_R110000751 (sample SAMEA4398001) | marine metagenome | biome: Polar Biome; feature: [MES] marine water layer (ENVO:01000295) within the mesopelagic zone...; material: water (ENVO:00002006), including particulate matter (ENVO:01000060) such as...... | reverse complement strand
GACCGAGGCGGAGTGGGAATATGCAGCGCACGGGGGGGATGCAGTAGCCGAGGCGGGGCCTGGGGGGCGTCACAATGTGCCGAACGCCAATTCGTGGCAGGGCGTATTTCCGATTGAGAATCTGTCGAGTGATGGTTTCCCCGGACTGGCGCCGGTCGGGTGCTTTCCAGCCAACGGATACGGCCTGCGGGACATGAGCGGGAATGCCTGGGAATGGGTCCAGCCGGACGCGGGCCGGGACCGGCCGGGCAAGGGCCTGCTGGTTGGGGGATCGTATCTTTGCGCCGAGAATTTCTGTCGCAATGCCAATCCGTTTGGACGGCAGGCGCAGGATACCGGCTTTTCCGCGTCGCATATCGGCTTTCGGGTCGCCTATGATGTGGCCGGGCCGTGACAGCTAAATCCGGGCCGGGCCGGTAAAGTAAACGCGCTGTGAACGAATTCGGGGGCAAACGGGTGACTGGCGTTTCGTGCGCCGTCCCATGCCCCTCCGAAACTGCACAAGGCCCTCACATGTCCCCTGTTATCGCCCGTTCCAAAGCCATCTCAGCCGCCCCGATCAGCCGCATCATTGCCCGTGAACTGGGCGTGGCCGAAGCGCAGGTCATCGCGGCGCTTACGCTGATAGATGAGGGGGCGACTGTGCCTTTCATTGCACGGTATCGCAAGGAGCGCACAGGCGGGCTGGACGATACGCAATTGCGCAACCTGGCCGAGCGCCTGACCTATCTGCGCATGCTGGATGAGCGCCGCCAGACGGTGCTGAAGTCCATTACCGAACAGGGCAAGCTGACGCCTGACCTTGAGCGCCAGATCATTGGCGCCGAGACCAAGGTTGAACTGGAAGACATTTATGCGCCCTACAAGCCCAAGCGACGGACCAAGGCAATGATTGCCCGCGAAGCCGGCCTTGAGCCGCTGGCCGACCGATTGCTGGCCAATCCGACCCTCGTGCCTGGCAAGGAAGCCGGGGGTTTCGTGTCGAGCAAGAAGGGCGTAGCCGATACGGATGCCGCGCTGGACGGGGCGCGGCAGATTCTGATCGAGCGCATGGCCGAGACGCCGCGTCTTGTCGGCGCGATCCGCGAAAATGTCTGGACCGGGGGCCGGCTCGGGTCGAGCATGGTCAAGGGCAAGGAGGCCGAGGGTGCCAAGTTTGCCGACTATTTCAAGTTTGATGAGCCGATCAAGGAGATGCCGTCACACCGTGCGCTGGCCCTGCTGCGCGGCGAAAAGGAAGGCGTGCTGAAGGTCAAGCTGGACGTGCCGCATGAACCCAAGCGGGACCATCCGGCAGTGAACATGATCATGTCGGAATTCGGCATCGCCAAGAAGGGCCGGGCGGGTGATGACTGGCTGGCTGATACGGCGCGCATGGCGTGGAAGGCCAAGCTGGCAACGTCCAGCGCCAGCGACCTGATCAGCCGCCTGAAGGAGCGAGCCGATTCCGAGGCTATCCGCGTGTTTTCCCGCAACATGCACGACCTTTTGCTGGCGGCGCCTGCGGGGCCTCGCGTGGTGATGGGGATCGACCCGGGCATTCGGACCGGCTGCAAGGTTGCAGTGGTGGATGCCACGGGCAAGCTGTTGGAAACCGTGACCATCTATCCGCACGAGCCGCGCAAGGATTGGCAGGGCGCAATGGCGAAACTGGCTGAACTGAGCAAGCGTCACAAGGTGGAACTGGTCAGCGTTGGCAATGGCACGGCCGGGCGCGAGACGGACAAGCTGGTGGCGGAACTGGCGGCCAAGATGCCGGACCTGAAGCTGACCCGGATCATGGTGTCTGAGGCCGGCGCATCGGTTTATTCGGCGTCTGAACTGGCCGCGAAGGAATTCCCGAAACTGGATGTCAGCCTGCGTGGCGCTGTGTCGATTGCCCGGCGCCTGCAGGACCCGCTGGCTGAACTGGTGAAGATTGAACCCAAGGCGATTGGCGTTGGCCAGTACCAGCATGATGTCGACCAGTCGGCGCTGGCGCGCTCGCTGGACGCGGTGGTTGAGGATTGCGTCAATGCGGTGGGCGTGGACGTCAACACGGCGTCGGCGCCGCTGCTGGCGCGCGTATCGGGCCTGAACCCGACCATTGCAGCCAATATCGTTGCCTATCGCGACAAGAACGGCCCGTTCAAGACACGCACGGCGCTGAAGAAAGTGCCGCGCATGGGCCCGAAGACGTATGAACTCGCAGCCGGTTTCCTTCGCATCATGGACGGGAGCAATCCGCTGGATGGTTCGGCGGTGCACCCGGAAGCCTATCCGGTGGTGACCCGTATTTCGGAAAAGACCGGGCGGCCGGTCAAAAGCATCATTGGCGACAAGGCCTTCCTGTCGACGCTCAAGGCGGCGGCCTATGCCGATGCCGATTTCGGTGTGCCGACAATCACGGACATCCTGGCCGAGCTTGAAAAGCCGGGCCGTGACCCGCGCCCGCAATTCAAGACGGCCACGTTCCAGGACGGAGTTGAGGAAATTTCAGACCTGAAGCCCGGCATGCGGCTTGAAGGCGTTGTCACCAATGTGACGGCCTTCGGGGCGTTCGTGGACGTGGGCGTTCACCAAGACGGGCTGGTGCATATTTCCGAACTGGCCGACACGTTTGTCAAAGATCCGCATGACGTCGTCAAAGCCGGACAGGTTGTGCGCGTGCTGGTGAAGGACGTGGACGTCAGCCGCAAGCGTATCGCGCTGACAATGAAGAGCTGACACGGCGGGTGTCCGCGCCGCATTGCCGGATGATCCTGGGCGGGGTTAAGTCATTTCCTTTGTTAAGGGGAAACGATGATGTCGGCAGGAAAATACGCGCAGGAAGAAACCTATCGCCTGGCGGCGCTGGATCCTGATTTCATCCTTGGCGATTCGATGCGCGGCGCGCGCTTCATGATGGAATATGCCAAGGCCGAGGAACACTTGCGAGCCAAGAATATCGTTTCGACGATTGTCGTATTCGGCAGCGCCCGTGTTCGCGAAGACGGCGAAGAACGCCAGGCGCGGGTCTATGAGTCCGCGCGCGAATTCGGACGGATCGCGTCGGAGCGGGGCGGGGCGCTGAATCACAATGGTGGCAAGCGGGAAAACGTCATCGCCACAGGGGGCGGACCCGGTGTCATGGAGGCTGCAAACCGGGGCGCCATGGATGCAGGCGCTGTCACGATCGGCTTCAATATCGTCTTGCCGCACGAGCAGGAACCAAACCCTTACATCACGCCGGAACTGTGTTTCCAGTTTCACTATTTCGCCATGCGCAAGATGCACTTCGCGATGCGGGCGCGGGCGCTGGTCATCTATCCGGGCGGGTTTGGCACACTGGATGAATTGTTCGAATTGCTGACGCTGACCCAGACCGGCAAGTCACCGGCCATTCCCGTCGTACTCTGCGACCGGGACTTCTGGTCTGGCATCATCAATTTTGATGCGCTGCTTGAGGCGGGCATGATTTCCGAAAAGGACCTCGATATTTTCGAGTTTGCTGACAGCGCCGAGGAAGCGTGGGAAAGCCTCGTAACGCGCGGCCTGTCTATCGAGCATGCGGCAGATTAGCGCTGGAGACATGGCGCGATAGCTGAGCGCGTCCGCCACGTCAGGTGCCGCAAGGGAATAGATTTTCAGGGGCGATTACCAAGCTAAGCTGACTCCTTGAGAGAGGTCGCGCCGTGGCGCCAGCCTCCGCCGTCTGCCGGGTTATGTTACCCGCCAGCGCTTAAAAAGGGAGTGACAGGTCATGGCCTCAGGCGATGCAGTTGAAGAGCTGGGACTTGATCCCGATGAATTACGGGCGAAGTATCGCGAAGAACGCGACAAGCGCCTGCGCAGCGACGGCAACGAGCAATATGTTAATATGGTGGGCGAGTTTGCGCACTATATTGAAGACCCCTACATCAAGCGCGTCGAGCGCGCGCCCCTGACAGATCATACCCATGTCGTGATCATCGGCGGCGGGTTTGGCGGCCTTTTGGTCGGGGCGCGGCTGCGCGATGCGGGCGTTGAGGATATAAGGGTGATCGAGAAGGGCGGCGACTTTGGCGGCACCTGGTACTGGAACCGCTATCCCGGCGCGGCCTGCGATATTGAGAGCTATATCTACCTGCCGCTGCTGGAAGAGACGGGCTACATGCCGGTCGAGAAATATTCCAAGGCGCCGGAAATCCTTGAACACAGCCGGCGCATCGGCGAGCACTACAACCTGTATGACAAGGCCTGCCTGCAGACCGAGATCACGGGACTGAACTGGGACGATGACGCGAACGTCTGGGTGATCGTGACGGACCGGGGTGACCGGATGACGGCGGACCACGTGGTGATGTCGAACGGGCCGCTGAACCGCCCCAAATTACCGGGCATTCCGGGCGTCGAGAGTTTCAAGGGGCACAGCTTCCATACCAGCCGCTGGGACTATCACTATACCGGCGGTTCCAATGCAGGCGGGTTGACCGGCCTGAAGGGCAAGCGCGTCGGCATTATCGGGACGGGCGCGACGGCGGTGCAGTGCGTGCCGCATATCGGGGAAAGCGCCGAGCAGCTTTACGTGTTCCAGCGCACGCCATCGTCGATCGATGTTCGCGACAACCGGCCGACTGATCCGGACTGGGCGAAGAGCCTGGAGCCAGGCTGGCACAAGGACCGGATGGAGAATTTCAACACGCTGGTGTCGGGCGGGTTTGCACCGGAAGACCTGGTGATGGATGGCTGGACGCATATCATCCGCAACCTGCTGTTCATTGCGCAGCAGGAAGGCAACAAGGATCTCAGCCCGGAACATCTGGCGGAACTGGCCGAGATTGCCGACTTCCAGAAGATGGAGCAGGTGCGGGCGCGTGTCGATGAGATCGTGTCAGACACGGAAACGGCCAATGCGCTGAAGCCGTGGTATCGCCAGTTCTGCAAGCGGCCCTGCTTCCACGACGATTACCTGGCGACGTTCAACCGGCCCAATGTGGAACTTGTCCATACGGATGGGCAGGGTGTGGAGAAGATTACCGAGACGGCGATTGTGGCCAATGGCAAAACCTATGAGATCGACTGCCTGATCTATGCCACTGGCTTTGAGGTGGGCACCGAATACACACGCCGGGCGGGCTATGATGTCGGTGGGCGGGACGGGCACAAATTGTCCGAGCACTGGGCCGATGGCTATCGCAGCATGCATGGGATGCTGGTGAACGGCTTCCCGAACCTGATCGTGATGGGCACGACGCAGGCCGGCTTTACCGCCAACTATCCTCATCTGCTGGACGAGCAGGCCAAGCAGATCGGTTACCTGATCACCGAGGCCGAGAAGCGGCAGGCGAAGGTGTTCGAAGTGACGGAGACGGCAGAAGAGGCCTGGGTGGACGAGATCATCGACAAGGCCATGATGCGCGAGAAGTTTCTCGAGGAATGCACGCCGGGCTATTACAATAATGAAGGCAAGCTGAGTAAAATGGCACGCCAGAATACGTCCTATGGGGCAGGATCGAACGCCTATTTTGCGATACTGGAAGGCTGGCGAAACACAGGGACGATGGAGGGGCTGGAATTCCAGACCTGAGACCCGACAAGGAACCGCATGATGGATTTTGAGCTGGCCGAAGAATACCGGATGCTGCGCGATCTGGTGCAACGGTTCGTGCGCGACGAGCTGATGCCGCTGGAGGCCGGCGTGCTGGCGCGCGACGCTGAAGGGCAGGGCTCTCACCTGATCGAGAGCGAACGCAAGCGGCTCGACGCGGTATCAAAGGACATGGGGCTGTGGAGTCTGGACGCCCCGGAGGATTCCGGCGGAATGGGCCTGCCGCATGTGGCGCTGGTGGGTGTGAACGAGGCGCTGGGGTCGACCGTGGCGCAATATACGCTTCCGCCGGATTCGCCGAACCTGCGCATGCTGATGACGAGTGTGAACGAGAAGCAGCGCGAAGCCTATCTGGAACCCTATGCGCGGGGTGAGACGATCTCTGCCATCGGTATTTCCGAGCCGGGCGCGGGGGCGGACCCGTCAGGCATGCTGACCCGCGCCGTGAAGGATGGCGACGACTGGGTGATCAATGGCCGCAAAATATGGATCACGCGGGCGGCGGAGGCTGACTTCACGATCCTGATGGCGATTACCGACCCGGAGAAACGCGCGCGGGGCGGCATGTCGGCGTTTCTGGTGGACCGCGATGCGCCGGGTTTCAACGTGTTGCGGCGGATCCCGATGCTGGGCGGCGAATATACGTATGAAGTCGTGCTGGAAGATTGCCGGGTGCCGGACTGGAAACTGCTGGGCAAGGAAGGTGACGGGTTTGGCCCGATGCAGGTGCGCCTGGGTACGCGGCGCATGGAGATGGCCGCCTGGTGCATAGGTGCAGCGCAGCGGGCGATGGACATGATGACCGAGTATGCGCCGCAGCGGGTGACGTTCGGGCAGAAGCTGTCACTGCGCCAGGCGGTGCAATGGTGGGTCGCGGACGGCGCGGCGAAGATTCATGCCGCGCGCCTGATGGCGTATGATTGCGCTTGGAAGCTGGACACCGGGAAAGATGTGCGCACAGAAATTTCCATGCTGAAATATTTTGCGACGGAAATGGCGCAGGAGATTATCGACAACGCGATGCAGTGCTTTGGCGCGATGGGCATGACCAAGGAGATGCCGCTGCACCTGTTTGCCGGGCGCATCCGGAACATGCGGATCTATGACGGGCCGTCGGAAGTGCACCGGATGGTGGTGGCGCGCAACCTGATGGACACGCGCTGAAATCAGACCCGTTGAGTATGCCCGGCAGGGGGCATAGGATGAATTACAGCAAGACAGGAATTCCACGATGACGGACCGTATCAATATATCCATCGACAAGGGCGTCGCAGATGTACGCCTTGTGCGCGAAGACAAGATGAACGCATTGGACGACGCGATGTTCGCGCGGCTGATCTCGGCAGCCGAAGAGATCAATGCTGACAAGTCTGTGCGGGTTGTTGTGCTGTCGGGGCAGGGCCGGGCGTTTTGCGCCGGCCTCGATATGGGAAATTTCGGCAAGATGGCTGAAAGCGGACCAAAGGATGACAGCGTCGCGGGCGGGCGGCTGACGCCCCGCACGCATGGTATTGCCAACCGCGCGCAGCAGGCCGTGTGGGGCTGGCGCAGCCTGCGCGTGCCGGTGATCGCGGCGGTGCACGGCGTAGCGCTGGGCGGTGGGTTTCAGGTGGCGTTAGGCGCGGATATCCGCATCGTTCACCCGGAAACAAAACTGTCGATCCTTGAAGTGAAATGGGGCCTTGTGCCCGACATGAGTTCGACAGCGATCATGCGCCGTCTGGCGCGCGAGGATGTGATCCGGGAGCTGACATATACGGGTCGCATCTTCTCCGGCACACAGGCGCTGGAATATGGCTTTGCGACGAAACTGTCCGAGACACCTTATGAGGACGCCATGAACCTTGCGCAGCTGATTGCCGAGAAAAGTCCGAGTGCGGTTCAGGCGGCAAAGAAGCTATATAATCATATCGCCGACCAAGACGATGCCGAAGCGTTGCAGACCGAGTCTGTGATTCAAGATGAGTTGATGGGCGGCAAGAACCAGATCGAGGCGGTGATGGCCGGATTACAGAAACGGGCGGGTAATTTCGTCGACTAACAAGCCCCGGGGAGGGCATGCATGATCGACTATAAAGGCAAGGTCGCGCTGGTGACTGGCGCGGGATCCGGCATCGGCCGGGCGTTGGCGCAGGCGCTGGTGGCGCGCGGCGCGAAAGTCGTGTGTGCGGATATCAATGAAGAGGGCGTGCACGCAACGGCGGCGAGCCTTGGCGCGCAGGCGATGCCCATCGTGTGCGACATGGCCGATCATGAAGTGGCGGCGACGCTGATCCATGATGCAGGCACATGGCAGGGACATCTGGACCTCGTCTGCTCGAATGCGGGCATTGGCCTGAACCGGCGGCTGATCAAGCAGCAGCTGGATGACGCAGCCGAGCGCCTGTTCGAAGTGAACCTGTTTTCGAACCTTCGCATGGCGCAGGCCTATGCCCGCTGGATGGAGGCGACCGGCGGGCGGGGGCGGCTGATGATTACGGGATCCGAGAATTCGCTGAGCGTGCCGGCGGCGGTGAAAGGCAACGGGCTGGGCCTGTACGGGGCGACCAAGCATGGCGTGCTGGTGATGGCCGAGTGGATGAAGCTGGAATTTGAGGCGGGCAACATACCGGTGGACGTGCATGTCCTGATGCCGGGCGCGGTGTATACGGCGCTGATCGAGAAGCATTTGCCGGACCCGAGCAAGGCCCCGCCAGGACTGGGCCTGATCATGCCGGACCGGTGCGCCGAGATTGCCCTGAAGGGCATGGACCTGGACCTGTTCTACATTCCCACCCACGCGCACCTGGCCGATGACATGCAGCCGCGTGTGCAGGGCGTGAAGGATGCGCTGAAGGCACTGGGCCTGACCTGATCCTCATACACCGGCCAGCGCCAACGACCGCTCATGGCGGCGGGGCAAGGCGGATTTTCGTCGTGTCCTAGCCGGGTGGCCGGGCAGGTTGCAGCGAGAGGATGCTGCGCGGTCGGGCGGGCTGGCGGGGCGCAGGTTTCGCGCCCTGCGGGCCAGGCGTGATATCCAGTGCGAGAATGTAGAGCGCGCCGCGCAGCATGTCTTCGATCATGCAGAGATGGCGCTGGGCCGTGCGATAGAAGGCGCGCGGAATGGTCAGCGGATCGCGCCCACCGATCCAGTCGATGAATTCCGCCACCATGTCGATGACGCGGTTGAAGACCGGAGGGACGAGTGTGTCTGACATGGCACCATTATGACGGCGTGGTCGACGGGGTGGACAGGTTTTGCCTGTCAGACAGGGCGACGGCCTTAGAGGAATGTTTTCATGTCGGCCATGAAGCGGTCGAACTGGTCGTGGTGCAGCCAGTGGCCGGCGTTTTCATAGACCTTGACTTCAGCACTCTGGAAATGCTTGAGGCGCCCGTCTTCGGCGGGGTTGGAGGCCCAGCTTTTCTCGCCATAGAGCAGGAGCGTGGGGCAGGTGATCTCGCTCCAAAGTTTCTCGATGTCGTCATAGGGAATGTCATAGGGCGTCATCACGCGGAAATAGTTGTCGAACTTCCACGAATAGGTGCCGTCCTCGTTCTGGCTGATGCCGTGAATGGTGAGGTGGCGCGCCTGCGGGTCGGTCAGGTAGCTGTTCTCGGTTTTCATGCGCGTATAGGCATCTTCGAGCGTGGCGTATTTCTTCGATGTGCGGCCAGCGGCGGCGCGCTTGGAATCGATCCACTCGCGCATGCGTTCGCCGGGCGGGCCGCTGAAGCGTTCCTTGAGGATCTTTGGCGACGGGCCAAGACCCTCGATAGCCACGATCTTGCGAACTTTTTCCGGATAGATGCCAGCATAGCGCAGCGAGATCGCGCCGCCATAGGAGTGTGAGACGATGGTGACAGGATCGAATTTTTGCTGGTGGATCAGCTGGGCGAGATCGTAGACGCAGGCACGGACCGAGTATTCGCCGTCTTCCGACCAGGCGCTGTCGCCATGCCCGCGCAGGTCTGGTGCGATGACGTGCCAGTCCTTGCTGAGCTCCTCAGCCACCCAGTCCCAGGAGCGGCAGTGATCGCGGCCGCCATGGACCAGCACCAAAGGCGGTGCATCCTGATTGCCCCAGTCGACATAATGCAGGCGCAGGCGCTGGGAGATGAAACTGTTCGAGGTCGGTCCGGAGAATTGTGTCATGGGGCTGATTTGCCCGGCTTTGGGCGATCTTGTCCACAGCGGGGCGCGATTTATCCGGCGGAAAGCGTCAGTCGGCGAGAATGGCGAGGATTGCCTGGCGTATGAAGAGGGTCAGGCCGGTCTGGTCCAGATCTGGATGCCGCAACATGCGGATGGCGAGGCCATCGAACAGGGTGAAGAGGACCTCGACACGGCCTTCTGCGTGATCAAGATCCAGCTTGTCGCGCAGCAGACGCGCAAATTCGGTCCTGACGACGACGTCATGGCGGCGGAGCAATGCGGCGATGTCTGGATTTCGCTTGGCTTCAGCGACGATCTCAAGGCTTAGCGCAGACCGGAAGGGATCTGTATTGGTGCGGACGCCTTCCTCGGCGCGCGCGACCATTTCGCGCTTCAAGTTCTCGCGAGGGAGAATCTGGAATTCCCGCATCTTGGCTTCATGGGCGGCGGTTTCACGTTCGACGATGGCCGCGATGATCGCGTCCTTGCTGTCAAAATAATGATAGATATGCCCGGCGCTCATGCCGGCGCGTTCTGCAATGCGGGCCATTCCCGTGCCGTGAAAGCCCTGCTCAACAAAGCACGAAGTGGCGGCATCGAGAATTTGGGTGATCCGCGCCTGTGTACGAGGTGAGCGTTTATCAATTTGCTTCGTCATTTTTCTAAAACTTCTGCTTTCGGCCCTTGATTTGTTGCGCCGCACCATTATTTCGAACGTTCATTCTAACTTTACAATCCGTCGCGTACACATAGGCCCGATTGATCAAGGTGACATTAATGCCAAGAATTTCAAACAGTTTCAGAGCCTTGATTGGCGCGGCCCTTGTTGGAACCGCAGCGGCTTGCGGCGCTTCCGAGCCCGCCGCGCCCGCTCAGGCGGCCGCCAGCGCCCCGGCTGCCGCGCCCGTTGACGTGATGGTCGTGCACAGAACGAGCATCGAAAGCACCCGCGAACTGCCAGGCCGGGCCCGCGCTTTCCGGGAGGCTGAGATCCGCCCCCAGGTGACAGGGCTGATCAAGTCGCGCCTGTTCACGGAAGGCGAACTGGTCAGCCAGGGGCAGGCGCTCTACCAGATTGACTCAGCCGAGTACGCGGCAGCCGTGAATAGCGCGAAAGCCGCCGTGCAGCGCGCAGAGGCCACCGCTGAATCCGCCCGCCAGACAGCCACACGGTACGAGCGTCTCGCCGAGATCAACGCCGTGAGCCGCGAAAGCCTCGATCAGGCCGTTGCCGCACAGCGGCAGGCCGAAGCCGATGTCGCCATTCAGAAGGCGGCGCTTCAACGCTCGAACATCGATCTGGCCCGCACCAAGGTGACCTCGCCGATCGACGGCCAGATTGGCCGCTCGACCGTGACGCCCGGCGCGCTGGTGACAGAGAACCAGGCCGCCGCACTGGCCATCGTTCAGCAACTGGACCCGATCTATCTCGACCTGACAGCAGGCAGCTCCAAGATTCTGGGCTGGAAACGCGATATTGCCGAGGGCCGAATCCAGTCGTCGGACGGGCAGAGCGTGTCTGTGTCGATCAAGCTGGAAGATGGCAGCACTTATTCCGAGCCGGGCCGACTGGAATTCAGCGAAGTGAACGTGGACGAGAGCGCCGGATCGGTGATCCTGCGCGCAGTCGTGCCGAACCCGGATGGGTTCATCCTGCCGGGCATGTATGTGAATGCCAGCTTCAGCGCGGGCACATATGACAATGTCTTCCTTGTGCCGCAGGGCGCGGTTGCCCGCACGGTGAAAGGCGAGCCGACTGCGATGGTGGTCGGCAAGGATGGCAATGCCGAAGCGCGGAACCTGACGATTGTCGAGGTGCACGGCAATGACTGGATCGTGTCCGAGGGCCTTGAAGACGGCGACAAGCTGATCATTGGCGGCCTTCAGAAAGTGCGTCCCGGCGCGCCCGTGATGCCGGTGCCGCCACAGACCGCGTCGGCCCAGCCGACCAGCGCCGCGACGACTGTCGTCAAATAGCAATTCAATCGAGCTGAACTCCCATGGCTAATTTCTTCATTGACCGGCCCATCTTCGCATGGGTCCTGGCGATCATTGTCATGATTGCAGGCGGAATCGCGCTGAGGACCCTGCCGGTCGCCCAGTATCCTGACATTGCGCCAGCGACGGTGTCGATCAATGCGGTCTATCCGGGCGCGTCCGCGAAAGCCGTGGAAGACACGGTCACGCAGGTGATCGAGCAGCAGATGACGGGGCTGGACGGCCTCGATTATATTTCCTCCTCATCGAGTTCTCAGGGCGCCGCGTCCATCACGCTGACTTTCGAGACGGGCACGGACCCGGATGTCGCGCAGGTGCAAGTGCAGAACAAGCTGGCGCTGGCGACGCCGCTCCTGCCGGAACAGGTGCAGCGCCAGGGCGTGAGCGTGAGCAAGGCCTCGTCGGGCTTCCTGATGGTGACAGCGCTGATCTCGCCAAACGGGACGTTCGACCAGTCAGACCTTGGCGACTATGCACGCTCGAACGTGACTGATGTGCTGAGCCGGGTCGATGGTGTCGGCAGCGTTCAGCTGTTCGGCTCTGCGTATGCGATGCGTATCTGGCTCGATCCCGGCAAGCTGAACCAGTACAATTTGATGCCAAGCGATGTGATCGCGGCGATCAGCGCCCAGAACGCGCAAGTCTCGACCGGCGCGCTGGGCGGCAGTCCGGCATTGCCGGGCCAGGAAATCACGGCAACGATTTCGCTGCAGACCTTGCTCTCCACGCCTGACCAGTTTCGCGACCTGTTGATCCTGACGACCGGCGATGGCGCATCGGTGCGCCTCGGCGATGTGGCGCGGGTCGAGATGGGCGCGGAGAGTTATTCGACGGTGGCCAAGTATAATGGTCAGCCGGCAGCCGGCATGGCGGTTTCGCTGGCATCCGGCGCGAATGCCCTGCAGACGGCAGACGGTGTGCGCGCGGCAATGGTCACATTATCGGAACAGTTTCCTGACGATATCGCCGTGGTCTATCCCTACGATTCGACACCGTTCATCAGCACGTCCATCGAGGAAGTCCAGAAAACGCTGATCGAAGCGGTGATCCTGGTATTCCTCGTGATCCTCGTCTTCCTGCAAAGCTTCCGGGCGAGCTTCATTCCGATGATCGCCGTGCCGGTGGTGTTGCTGGGGACATTTGCGGTGTTGCTGGTGTTTGGCTACTCGATCAACACGCTGACCATGTTTGCGATGGTGCTGGCGATTGGCCTGCTGGTTGATGACGCGATCGTCGTGGTGGAGAATGTCGAGCGGGTGATGGCCGAGGAAGGCCTGTCGCCGCGCGATGCGACGCGCAAGTCGATGAAACAGATTACCGGTGCACTTGTGGGCATCGCGGTCGTCCTGTCGGCGGTGTTCATTCCGATGGCGTTCTTCCCGGGCTCGGCGGGTGTGATCTATCGCCAGTTTTCGGTGACTATTGTTTCGGCCATGACGCTGTCGGTGCTGGTGGCAATCATCCTGTCGCCTGCCCTGTGTGCGACCCTGCTCAAGTCAAACGGCCATGATGTGGCCGACAAGAAGAACCTGGTCGCCCGCGGCGGCGCCTTGTTCGAGAATGGCCTTTCTCGCCTGCGTGACGGCTATGAAGCGGTCGTCGCGCGTGTTCTGCGTCGTGCCTGGCTCTTTGTCGGTGTGTTTGCGGTGATGCTGGTCCTGCTGGGACTGGGTTTCCGCAGCCTGCCGACCTCGTTCCTGCCGAATGAAGACCAGGGCGCCGTGATGACGATCGTCCAGCTGCCGACCGGCGCCACGCTGGAGCGGACGACAGAGGTGATGGATGCGGTTTCGCTGCATTATCGCGAGAACGAGCCTGACAATGTCGAGGGCGTGATGGCGATTGCCGGCTTCGGCTTTGCTGGAGCCGGCCAGAATATCGGCCTGTCTTTCACGCCCCTGAAGGACTGGTCCGAACGGACTGGCAAGGATCAGGCGTCTTCGGCGATTGCCGGCCGTGCGTCGGGCGCTTTCAGCCAGCGTACGGATGCGATGGTCTTTGCCATCATTCCCCCACCGATCCGCGAACTGGGCAATGCCAGCGGCTTTGACTTCTACCTGAAGGATACGGGCGGTATCGGCCATGATGCGTTGGTGAAGGCGCGCGACCAGTTGCTTGGCCTGGCGGCGCAGGAGCCGGGCCTGACGAATGTGCGCCCGAACGGCCAGGAAGACAGCCCGCAATTCAAGCTGAACCTCGATTACCAGAAGGCGCAGGCGCTGGGCATCAACCTGGCAGACGCGACCAGCCTGCTGTCGGTGGGCCTGGGCGGAACCTATGTGAATGATTTTATCGACCGTGGCCGGATCAAGCGTGTCTACGTGCAAGGCGACGCCCCGTTCCGGATGCAGCCGGACGATATTGGCGACTGGCGCGTGCGAAACGGAACGGGCGACATGACCCCGATATCGGAGATCGTGTCGTCTGAATGGCAATACGGCGCGTCGCTGTTGCAGCGTTATAATGGATCGTCAGCCCTGAATATCCAGGGCCAGCCGGCCCCGGGTGAAAGCTCGGGCGTGGCGATGGACAGGATGGAAGAGCTGGTGTCTCGCCTGCCGAACGGCACGAGCCTGGAATGGACGGGTCTCAGTGCCCAGGAGCGCAGTTCCGGCAATCAGAGCACGCTGCTCTATGCCTTGTCCGCCCTGTTCATCTTCCTGTGTCTTGCCGCGCTTTATGAAAGCTGGACCGTGCCGATTTCGGTCCTGCTGGTCGCGCCCGTCGGGGTGCTTGGCGCTGTCATTGGTGCGCATGTGGGCGGGTATGACAATGATGTCTTCTTCCAGGTTGGCCTGCTGACGACGGTCGGGCTGGCATCGAAGAATGCCATTCTCATCGTCGAATTTGCGCGCGCGCTTGAGGCCGAGGGCAAGGAACTGCTTGAGGCGACGATGGAGTCGGTGCGGTTGCGTTTCCGCCCGATCCTGATGACGTCGCTGGCTTTCGGACTTGGCATTACGCCACTTGCGCTCAGCTCCGGTGCGGGTGCCGCCTCGCGCGCCGCGCTCGGCGTGACCGTCCTGGGCGGGATGATTGCCGTGACGACGATCGGCCTTTTTGCTGCACCGCTTTTCTATGTCGTCGTCAGGAAGCTGACGACCCGCACGCCCAAGGCGCCTGCACAAATTGATGGAGCTGTATCATGACGCCTTCCCTTCGCCTTGCCCCGCTGATGCTGTCAGTCGCGCTGGTTGGTTGTGTCAATCTTACGCCGACCTATGAGCGGGCAGTGCCGCCGGTGCCGGAGACCTTGCCGGTAACCGAGAGTGCTGCGGCGACTGTGGCGGTGATTGGGTGGGAAGACCTGGTCGAGTCCGAGGATCTTGCGGGCCTGATTACGCTGGCCTTGGAGAACAATCGTGACCTGCGGGCCGCAACCGCGCGGATCGCCCTTGCCGAAGCGCAGTACGGCATTACACGGGCCGCGCGTCTGCCCAGTGTTTCCGCGTCGGGATCGGTTACCGAAACCGGGACGTTCGATGGTGACAGTGCGTCCGCCCTGCTGATGGACAGCGCACGGGCGCAACTTGGCGTAACGGCCTATGAACTGGACCTGTTTGGCCGGGTGGCGAGCCTGAATGAAGCGGCACTGCAAACCTATCTTTCCACGGTGGAAGGCGAGCGCAGCGTAAAGATCTCGTTGATCTCGTCCGTGGCGCAGGCCTGGTTGACTTTGGCGGCTGATCAGGAACGCCTGAGACTGGCAAAGGAAACGGTTGAGAGCCAGGGCGCCTCGCTGTCGCTGACGCGGGAATTGTTTGATTCCGGTGTGGTGACCGAGATTGATGTGCGCCGGGCCTCTGCCAGTGTGGAAACCGCGAAGGCGCAAGTCGCGCAGTTTACCGGACTGGTGAGGCAGGACCTGAACGCGCTGCGCTTTGTCGTTGGAGCGGACGTGCCGGCTGATATCGCCGGAAAGGCTGTTCTCAGCCCATCACCGCTGATGGACCGGCTGGCTGTTGGTGCGTCATCGGATATCCTGTTGTCGCGGCCTGATGTGCTGGCGGCGGAGCGCCAGCTGCGGGCGGCCAATGCCAATATCGGCGCGGCGCGCGCCGCCTATTTCCCCGTGATCTCGCTGACCGGCAGTGCCGGGTACAGCAGCACAGGACTGGACGACCTGTTCGACGGTGGCGGAACGTGGAGCGTTGGGCCGCAAGTGTCGTTGCCGATCTTTGATGGCGGAAGCCGCAAGGCGAACCTTGGTGTGTCCAAGGCAAATCGTGACCTGACGCTGGCCCAGTATGAGCAATCAATCCAGACGGCATTCCGCGAAACGGCGGATGCGCTGGCCGTGGCGCAGACGGTGGATGACCGGATTGCCGCGTTGCGACGGCTGGTCGAGGATACATCGGTGACGCTGAACCTGTCGCGGGAACGGTTTCGCGTCGGAATCGACGACTATTTCTCGGTGCTGGACGCCCAGCGCAATGACTATGAGTCACGCCAGAATCTGATCGGTGCCGAACTGGACCGGGCGCTGAACGTGGTGGCCCTGTTCCGGGCGCTGGGTGGAGGACCAGTCGGCGGCGAAGTCGAGTAGAGGCTTAGCTAGTCAAGCCGGGCGGCGCGTTCAGCGTCGGCCCGGTAATTGCGGCTGGACATCAGCAGGCAGAGAATGCTGAGCGCGTTGAAGATGAGGATCAGTTCAAGCGCGCGGGCAAGCGGGTGGGCTGTACCCTGCGCGGCGAAATAGTCGCTCAGCACGCCAGCGATCCATGGACCACAACCGATACCGATCAGTGTCAGGCAGAACAGCATGAAGGCCGAGGCAAACGCGCGCATGCGCAATTGCACGAGTTCCTGGGAGGCCGTGTAGGCGATGCTGGCATAGATGAGGCCGACAAAGCTGGGCACGACGTTCCAAGCATAGGCCATGCCGACCGTTGGTGCGCGCAGGAACATCCAGGCAAAGGGCAGGGCGATTGCCGCGCAGAGCGCGATGATCAGTGGGCGCCAGCGCAAGTCCTTTTTTGACAAGCGGTCACAGACGAGGCCGATGACCACGGCGCCAACGCTGCCGACGCCGCCGATGAGGAGGCCGAGCGGCCATGAGACCTGACCCGGTGAGAGACCATAGGTGCGCTGGAGATGGCTGGACGTGAAGACGAGGAAGGCGTTGGCTGAAATGCAGATCAGCAGGCAACCGGCGAGGAGCCATAGATAGGATGTCTGACCCGCGATGAAGCCGAGGGTTTCCTTGAGCGACGGTGCCGGACGGTTATCCTGACGCGCTTCGGAATGGCCGCGAACAGGTTCACGCACAGTGAAGCGGACGATAAGCGCGAGCAGGAGGCCCGGCACGCCGGCCACGAAGAAAGCCATGCGCCAGCCATAGGCCTCGTACACCAGGCCCCCGAGAGCGAAGCCCAGCATGACACCAAGGCCGATGCCGGTAGTGTAGACGCCGAGGGCGGTGGCGCGTTCCTGAGGGGGGTAGAGGTCTGCGATCATACTGGTGGCGGGCGGGGTGCCGCCGGCTTCGCCGATACCGACACCCATGCGGGCGACTAGAAGCTGCCAATAGGATTGCGACAGGCCAGACAGGGCGGTCATGCCTGACCATATGGTGAGGGCGAGCGCAATGATGTTGCGGCGGTTGCCGCGGTCGGCCCACATGGCGACCGGTATGCCCAGCGTGGCGTAGAATGCCGCAAACGCGATGCCGGTGAGCATGCCGAGCTGGCTGTCTTTGAGGCCAAGTTCCGTCTTGATCGGTTCGAGCAGGATGACGAGGATCTGCCGGTCGACATGGTTGAACGTGTAGACGAGCGTCAGCACCATGAGGACCCAGAGGCGGCCGGAACTTGCAGCCTTGATGGGGAGAGACGGAGTATTGGACATGGAGTGGGACCTGTATTCTGGCGCAGCACGCGGTCGAAGGGAAAGAGCCGGAGAGGCATGGGAGACACGGAATGTCTCCTGACGATCAGCTTGCGGCTCCCCTTGAAGCGAAATGAGCGAGGTTGATCCCCACTTCAACAAGTGTTGAAATATGGCCTGCTTTGCCATGTGGAGCAAGACAAATGCGTTTGAGGGGTTAGTATCCTGCAATCGAAGCGCCTGCACCTGAACAGAAATGAGTCATGACCCTAGCAATGCCAGACGATGCCAAGCCCCTTCGCCGCACTGCGATCCTTGATTCAGCCGAGGCCCAGTTTGCCCAGCACGGTTATGATGGCGTGAACCTGAGAGCCATTGCGCGCGAGGCAGGCGTCGATGTTGCGCTGGCCAATTACCATTTCGGGAAGAAGCGCGACCTGTTCGATGCCGTGCTTATGCGACGGGCCGAAGTGCTGAACGCCTGGCGTCTGAAAGCGTTGGAAGACGCGCTGTCAGAGGCGCGCCCCAATCCGCCGAGCGTTGAGGCGATTGTGAGGGCCTATCTGCGCCCCCTGCTGACAGGCTCGCATGTGACCGAACCGGGCTGGAAGCATTATTATGCGTTGATCGCCTACGTGAACAACTCGCCCGAATGGGGCGGCAAGCTGATGACCCAGTTCTTTGATCCCCTGATCAACCAGTTCATCGATGCCCTGCGGCTGAGCCTGGGCAATGCCGACGAGAAGGCGCTGTTCTGGTCATATCATTGTTTCTCGGGCGCGCTGACGCTGACCTTTGCCGAGACAGGCCGTATCGACCAATTGTCGAAGGGGCTGTGCCGTTCGGATGACCTGGACGGGGCATATGAGCATGTCGTGCGCTTCATCACCGCCGGATTTGAATCGATCCGCCCGGACGCATAGCGCGCAAGAAAAATGGCGGCGTGTTGCCACGCCGCCATTTGCCGAGATCTTGAAGTGTCCGCAGACTAGAACTTGTAGTCCACGCCCATCGTGACTGTACGCGGGTCGCCGTAGAAGGCTGTCAGTGTACCTTCGAGACCAAGCGTCGGCGTGAATGTGCCGTTCGGGTTGATCGTGACGAAGTTATAGCCAGCAACGATGTAGCGCTCGTCGGTGAGGTTCTTGCCGTTCAGGCTGAAGCCCCAACGTCCGCCTTCGGTTTCCCAACGCAGGCCCGCATCAATCAGGGTGAAGGCTTCCTGGTCGAGGAACGGGTTCGGTGCTTCGAACTGGCTGGAGTCACCGCGATACGAGACCAGTGTGTTGATCAGAAGGCGACCATTGTTCTCGAGGATTGTCAGTGGCGTGTCATAGGAGAGGCGGCCACTTGCGGTCCAGTCTGGCGTGTTCTGGATGACACGCTGGTTGGAGACATCATTGCCGAAGGCATCGATGTATTCGTCATATTGCGCGTCGACATAACCGATCGACCAGCCGAGGTTGAAGAGATCGGATTCGTTGAACACCTGCTCGGCGAGCATGGCATTGCCTTCGAATTCGACCCCCCAGATGGTCGCCGCACCGGCATTGGTTGTCACGCCGGTGAAGGTGTCGTTGATGCCATCATTGTCCGTATCAACACCCACCGAACCCGGCACCTGGATGTCCTTATAGTCGGAATAGAAGCCGGCGATGCTGTAGGTCAGGTCGCCGCCATTGTGGCTGCCTTTGTAGCCGACTTCGTAGCTGTCGACCTCTTCAGGATCAAACTGCATGAACTCGAAGATTTCCTGGTCCGACACTGTGCCGTTGAGGTCGAGGTCCGGTGCAGCCGTCGTCTGGCCGCGGGGGTCGAACGAACCGCCTTTGAAGCCCTGCGAGTAGGTCGCGTAGATATTGCTGTTGTCGGTCGGCTTGTAGCTGACGGACACGCGTGGGCTGAAATCGTCAAACGTGGCTGAACCGTTGAAATCTGACGTGGTGGCGATCAGCGTCGGGTTGCCGCCGAAATATTCGGAGAAACCGCCAATGTAAGTACGACGCAGGACTTGCGAAGTGCGCTCGTCTTCCGTGTAACGGGCACCGACAGCGACGCTGAAGCGATCTGTCAGGTCATAGGTGAAGTCGCCGAAGATCGACCACGTCTTGGTGCCGACATCGCCGAAAGTCTGAGCATTCAGTCCAGGCAGCAAGAGCAGATCGCCCGTCGTGCCGAGCAGAACATCGAACACGGTCGATGCGTTGGCATCAAGATAATAGACACCCACGATGCCGTTGAGGCGGTCGCTGGAATAGAGGACCTGGAATTCTTCCGAGAATTGGTCGTTCGCATAATTGGCAGGAACGTCGAGATCGGCTTCCGGCAAGCTGTCAAAGTCGATTGGCGACGTGCTGTCGTCTTCGCGGTAGGCGAGGATGTTTTTCAGCGTGATCGTGTCGGAGACCGTATATTCAGCCGTGATCGAGCCGCCCCAGGCTTCCGATTCCTGATCGACGACATTGAGGCCGGCGCGTGTGTCATACTCGTCGTCGAGGACAGGGTAGGTGAATGCCGGGAATTGGTCCGGGATCAGACGGTGTCCCTGACGGGCATTCGACTCGTCGCGGGTGAAGTCGCCAGCAAAGCGAAGCTGGAAGTCAGGTGTGACATCCCACTCGGCCGAGAGGCGGGCAGAGCCGACATCCTTGTTGTAATTGTCCTGGCCGGTGATGATGTTTTCACCGTATCCGTCACGATAGAGGGCGGCCACTGCACCACCAACGCGGAACGTGTCGGTCAGCGGCGCGCTGGCGGAGACGACGACCTCACGTTGGCCATAGGTGCCGATCGCAGCACGGGCGCTCATGGTTGGCACGTCGGAGAGCGAACGGGTGACGTATTTGACGGCGCCACCGATAGTGTTGCGTCCGTAGAGTGTGCCCTGTGGGCCGCGAAGGACTTCGATGCGCTCGACGTCAAAGACGTCCAGAACGGCGGACTGCGGACGGTTGAGGTAGACATCGTCGACGTAGATGCCGACGCCTGCTTCAAAACCGGCAACCGGATCCTGCTGGCCGACGCCGCGGATGAAGGCTGTCAGGGTCGAGTTGGTGCCGCGCGACACTTCAAGTGTGACGTTTGGCGCAACTTTCGCGACTTCCGTAATGTCGGCAACGCCGAGTTGGGCAAGAAGGTCGCCATCAAAGGCGGAGACCGAGAGGGGCACGTCGATGAGGTTTTCTTCACGGCGCTGGGCGGTGACAACCACGGCGCCAAAGCGGCGCTCTGCCTGTGGGGTCGCTTCCTCGTCGACCTGCGCGAATGCAGGTGCCAGAGGCGTCAACGCACTGGCGGCCAGGGCGATCAACGCGACGCGTGATGTGTGTTTACTCATGCCATTCCTCCTAGGGGTCGAATGCAACATGCTTCGACTCTCAAATTCAACATTTGTTGAAAAACGCCTTAAATCGGACTCTTTGTCAATCGCTTTGACCTTGGGAGCGTGCTTTCCCGGTCGCCGTGACTTAATCGCCACGCCGAACCCGCATCGTCATGCGGACCGTCTGGAGAGGTTGGTTGATCGCCTGCACTTCAGCCCTTACGAACCATGCGCATGGCTGATCACAATGACCTTCTGAAATCGCTGCGGCAGATCACGCAGGCAATCGACCTGTATTCCAAACACCTGCTGAAGGAGACGGGGCTGACCTCTCCTCAGCTGCTTGTGCTGCAGGCGCTGAGCGTGCCGGGCAGGCGCAAACCGTCTGAAATTGCGCGGTCGGTGAACCTGTCCCAGGGGACGATTACGTCGATTGTGGATCGGCTGGCGCGGGCCGGACTGGTGGCGCGTGAGCGAAACGACGACGATAAACGCGTCATCGAAGTGGTTGTGACGGATGCTGGACGGGCGCGTCTGGAAGATGCGCCTGCGCCCCTACAGCATGATTTTCTCGAACGGTTCGGCGCATTGGCCGATTGGGAAAAGTCGCTGCTCGTCTCATCGGTCCAGCGACTCGCCGGGATGATGCAAGCCGATGGCCTGGATGCGGCGCCAATCCTGGAGATTGGCGAACTGTCGCCGGATGATCCGAAGCGGCAGGCCTGACGCGGCTTAGCGTTCGACCTGTTCCATTTCGTCTTCAGCAGGGCTGTCCCAAGGCAAGTGGCGTTCATCAAGCACGACGAGGTTGTCGCGCGAAATGATGGTTGCGCGTGTGTGGTAACCCAGAAGCTTGGTTGTCGGTTCTTCGAGGTTGCGGGCCAGCAGCATGGTTTCTTCGGAAGAGAAGTTCGACAGGCCGCGTGCGCGCTCGACGCCTTCTTCATCATAGACGTGGATGACATCGCTGCGGACATAAGGGCCGTGGATGGAAATGACGTCCGCGCGTTCGACGCCGCGCTTGCCGGTTTCCAGCAAATCAGCCGCTTCCTGACTGATGACGATGCTGCCAGCCATCTGGAGACGGTCCGTGAGCCAGGCGGCCCAGGCGGAAGCTGGTTCCGTGTTGGCGATACATTTCGTATGCGGGCGTTCGCCCTTGAGTACGGACGAGACCGGATTGTCAGCTTCGCCATTGGCGATCAGCGTCGTGCAGCCGGCGTGCTGGGCCATGTTGGCGGCCTGCATCTTGGTGAGCATGCCACCGCTGCCGAGCGCGCTGGTGCCTTCGGTGACGGACAGGTATTCCGAAACATCATGGAGTTCTTCGACCAGCTTGGCGCCGGGTTCGGACGGGTCCTTGTCATACAGGCCATCGACGCTGGTCAGGATGATCAGGTGTGATGCCTGGATCATCTGCGCGATTCGAGCGGCAAGGCGGTCATTGTCACCGACGCGGATTTCCTCGGTCGTGATCGTGTCGTTCTCGTTGACGATCGGCATGACATTGCCGTTGAGCAGGCGATGGACCGTGTTCTTCGTGTTGAGGAAGCGGCGGCGCTCTTCAAGGTCGCCGCGCGTGACGAGCACTTGCGCGATGTCGAAATTGAATTCGTGGGCCACTTGCTTGTAGGCGTTCAACACGATCGGCATGCCGCAGGCCGCCGCAGCCTGTTTGTCGCGCAGGCCCGCGTTTTCCGGCTTCACGTTGAGCGTGTTCAAACCAAGCGCAACGGCGCCAGACGAGGTCAATACAACTTCGTAGCCTTCATTACGCAGCAAAGCGATATCTTCGAGGAGTCGCTGAATGAACGCCCAGCGTGGGGTGAGCAGGTCTGGATTGGCCAAAAGGCTCGATCCGACTTTCACGACGATGCGTTTCGTTTGCGTCAATTTCCAACTCCATTAATCTGAGTGCACGAACTAGGTGTGTTTTGAGGCGGAAACAACTCGTCGGCGGATAAAACGTCTGATGTTTTTCGTCAGGCAGGCGATCAGACCCTGAATAATAGCAACAAAAGCAAAGTCCTGTACGCTTGCCTTGAAAAATAAGCAAAAAGCCCAAGGTGAAGGTTCTGGGAAATAAATTTGAACTCAAAGCAAAAATGATTAGGAAGACCGCAAAAGGGATGACGGCGATTCCCGAAACTTACGTGTAACAGGAATATCATATCACAATGCATGCACTATTGATTGGTTGCGGAAAAATGGGCGGTGCCCTGCTGGAACAGTGGGCAAAGTCCCCCGACTGGACGTTCACAGTGGTGGACCCTTTCACCCAGACAGTTCCCAACGGTGTGCATCTGTTCAAGGATCGCGAAAGCCTGCCGGAATCGCAGTTCGACCTCATCATCGTGGCCGTCAAACCGCAAATGATCAACGAGATCATCCCGGCCTATCAGGACCGTCTCGCAGCCTCTGGCCTGGTTGCCTCGATCGCGGCGGGATGTTCGGTAGCGCGGCTGTCAGCCGTATCGGGCACGTCGGCCGTCATCCGGATCATGCCGAACCTGCCGGCCCTGATCGCGCAAAGCGTCAGCGGTCTTTATGCCAGCCCGGAATGCTCAGCCGACCAGAAAGCTGCGCTTGAAGCGCTGATGCAGCGGGCTGGTACAACAGTCTGGGTGGATGACGAAGATGCGCTGGACCGCGTGACTGCGGTGGCCGGGAGCGGGCCGGGCTATGTCTTCGAGATCGCGCGGACCTATATCGCAGCGGCTGAAGAACTGGGCTTCACGACGAGTCAGGCCCGCGAACTGGTGCTGGGTACGATGGCAGGCGCCGTGGAAATGGCGCGGCAATCGGACGAGTCTGTCGAGAGCCTGCGCAATTCGGTTACCAGCAAGAATGGAACGACGCAGGCCGGACTCGAGGCCCTGAACGCGGACGGCACCCTGACCGAACTGTTGCGCCGAACGACCCGGGCCGCTTATGACCGGGCCGTAGAACTGCGTTAGGCGTTTCGCCCGGCTTCTGGCAACACTGCCGACACTCCCTCTCCGACACAAAGACGACAGAGAAGAAAATTCATATGAATACAGCAGCTTTCGTTTCGCTAGGCGCCTATTTCATTCTGATGATGCTGATCGGGCTTTATGCCTATCGCAAGTCAACCAGTGACGTTTCCGAATACATGCTGGGCGGTCGCAAGTTGCACCCGGCCGTTGGCGCGCTGTCTGCTGGCGCCTCCGACATGAGCGGCTGGATGCTGATGGGTCTGCCGGGCGCAGTGTTCGTGACCGGGTTCAGCGCGGCGTGGATTGCTGTCGGCCTGGTGATTGGCGCGTACTTCAACTACCGCCTCGTGGCGCCGAGACTGCGCGTCTATACCGAGCTGTCCGAGGATGCGATCACGATCCCGGACTTTTTCGAGAAAAGGTTCAAGGACAAGACACGGGCGCTGCGGATCCTGTCATCCGTCGTCATCGTCATCTTCTTCACGCTTTACACGTCGTCCGGTGTGGTTGCCGGTGGCAAGCTGTTCGAAGCCTCGTTCGGGCTGGACTATACGCTTGGCCTGTTCGTTACCGCAGGCGTCGTGGTGGCCTATACGCTGTTTGGCGGCTTCCTGGCGGTCAGCCTGACCGACTTTGTGCAGGGTTGTATCATGTTCGTTGCGCTGGTGCTGGTGCCGGTGGTGGCGATCATGGCGGTCGGTGGATTTGAGGCAACGCATGCTGAGGTGCTTGCGTCGCCGCCAGCCAGTGTGGCCGATGCACCGAGCCGGGTGAACTTCTTCAAATGGTTCCAGGGCGTGTCCCTGATCGGGATCATCTCGGCTGCGAGCTGGGGCCTTGGCTATTTCGGCCAGCCGCACATCATCGTGCGCTTCATGGCCATCCGGTCACTCAAGGACATCGCCGCGGCGCGGTATATCGGCATGGGTTGGATGCTCGTGACCGTGATTGGCGCAGTGGCCGTCGGCATTGTCGGCGTAGCTTATGTCAACGAGCATAATCTCAACAGCCAGCTGACGGACCCGGAAACGATCTTCATCCTGTTCTCGCAGGTTTTGTTCCATCCGCTGATCAGCGGGTTCCTTCTGGCGGCGATCCTGGCGGCCATCATGAGCACGATCTCGTCGCAGTTGCTGGTCTCGTCCAGTTCGCTGACCGAAGATTTCTACAAGACCTTCCTGCGCAAGGAAGCGAGCCAGAAAGAACTGGTGCTGATCGGGCGACTATCCGTGCTGGCTGTGTCGCTGGTCGCGATATTCCTGGCGTTCGACCGGTCGAGTAACATCCTGTCGCTGGTCAGCTATGCGTGGGCCGGCTTCGGCGCCGCGTTTGGCCCGTTGATCCTGCTGAGCCTGTTCTGGCGGGGGATCACGCGCAATGGCGCGCTGGCGGGCATGATCACAGGTGCGGTGACCGTGCTGGTCTGGCTCTATGCGCCGATCACGGTTGGCGGCCAGCCATTGTCAGGCACGATCTACGCCCTCGTTCCGGGTTTCTTCTTCAGCCTGGCGGCCACGGTGGTTGTCAGCCTTATGGGCGGCGCACCTGCTCCTGAAGTGCAGGAAGAGTTCGACGAAATGCTGGAAGCCATGTCGGCCGTGAAGCAGCCTATGATCTAGCCTCAGGTCGTGCCAGTGGAATAGTGCGGGTCGCGAATGCCGTACTGCTCGATGACCGCATCAAGGTCGCCGGGTGAGTTCAGCAGCGCCAGCCGCTCTTTGGGATCGAGTGCATTGATGTAGTCGTCAAGCGTTGCGACGCGGTTCGCACGTGCGCGGGCCAGGGCCAGCGGCGTGTGAACTTCGCTGTGGCCGAGCGGCCAGTGCGTATCGACGATGTGCGTACGGCGTGTGCGCAGGTTGCGGTCAGCGAACAGGTTTATCAGGCTCGGCGCATTCAGGTTCTGATAGGCTGGGCGATCAGCCACCGCTTCCAGATAGGATCGTGGCGGGTCGAGTTCTTCAGGGCTTTCGAGCAGGTTCATCCGGCGGGCAAAGTCTCCGCTTTTCGTGCGACCGGTCCAGTAGGACAGGGTGGCCGCTAGCAACATGCCGATCGTGGCAGGCGCAAGCCATGCAGCGAAGACCGGCGAGATCGCAAATGCGGAGACGTTGAGAACGGCGCCGAGCACGATCGCTGGCGCGTGGTGGCGGAATGTGTCGGACAGGCTGTACTCATTCGAGTCGCGTGCCTGTGGGTTCCAACCGCCGTCGCGACCCGTGAAGACGCGATACACGGCCGTGGTCTGCTCAACCATCATGACCGGTGCGAGCAGGACAGAGATAAGCGTTTCGGCAAACACACTCATGACCGTTTTGACTGGGCCAACCGTGCGCCGCCAGCGCGCTGAGGCGAGGCCATAGATCATCCCGTACAGTTTCGGCGCAAACAGGATGGCCATCGTGACGATGAAGAGGTGCAACGAGCGTTCGGAGTCGATGACCGGCCAGGATGGGAAAAGGGCGGCCGTGTCGCCGAAATATTCCGGCTTGAGGAACATGTTCTGCAGCGACAGCAACATACCGACCGTGATGAACAGCAGCCAGAGCGGCGATGCCAGGTACGAGAAGATGCCGATGATGAGGTGCATGCGGCTGGTGAAGGTGAGGCCGCGTGTCTTCAAGAGGACGGCCATGTGCTGCATGTTGCCCTGACACCAACGCCGGTCACGAATGGACAGGTCGATGATGGAGGGCGGGCCCTGTTCGAATGACCCGCCGAGTTCTGGCGCGATCTGAACGTTCCAGCCGGCGCGCCGCAGCAGGGCGGCCTCGACGAAATCATGGCTGAGGATCGACCCGCCGAAGGGGGCGCGGCCAGGTATTTCAGGAAGGCCGGCAGCATTGGCGAGGGCGGAGATGCGGAGGATCGCGTTATGACCCCAGAAATTGCCCTCGTTCTGGGCCCACCAGGCAAGACCGCTGCCGAGGACGGGGCCGTACAGGGCCGCCGCGAACTGCTGGGTGCGTGCAAACAGGGTACGCCCGCCCACCAGTTGAGGGATGGTCTGGATGAGGCCGGTTTCCGGCGAGGCGTCCATACGGCGGGCCAGTTCGACCAGCGTATCGCGTTCCATGAAGCTGTCGGCGTCAAACACGATCATGTAGTCGTAGCGACCACCCCAGCGTGTGATGAAGTCTCGGATATTACCGGCTTTGCGATGCAGGTTCATCGTGCGCCGGCGATAATGGACCACGTTGCCGGGTGCGAGGCGCGTGCGCATGCGTTCGAAGGCCGCTTCTTCCTGAAGGGCGATTTCGGGATCGTTCGTGTCGCTGAGGATGAAGCATTCGAACCGGCCGGGCGCGCTGGCGAGCGATTCCGCCGTGGATTCCACGGTGGCGAAGACGCGCTCGACTTCCTCATTATAGATCGGGAAGGCGATGACGGTGCGACCGGAAATGAGGGTGGGGGCGGGTGATGTGCGCGAGCGGTGCGTGTTGAACAGGCCGGTGAGCGCGGCGAGGAAGCCGATCGTGCTGCTGACAAAGGCATAGGCGATCCAGCTAATGTTCAGGCTGAACACGCCGAGCAGGATCTTCTCCAAGGTGGTGACACCGGAAACGTCCAGCACGTGATACATTTCGACCGTGGCCCAGGCGGCCAAAGCCAGCGCCAGCGAAAACACCAAGACCTTGCGCCACATGAAGGATTTCGGCGCTTTGGCGTTGCGGGTCGGGCCGGTCTTGAATGCCTGGTCAGGCATGGCAATCGGCAATTCGGCAGGGCGTGCACGGAACGTGATCATCATGATCTCCAGCGATAGAGCCAGGTTTCAGAGACAGAATGGTCGGCCTTGGTCAGCAGGGCTCGCAATTCGCAAAGGCTGGCATCCTTGGCGTCGAGTTCAAAGCTGAGGCGTATGCCGCCGGTCTTGGGGTTCGGGTGTACGACGGGCGAGATGATCGTGCCGGACGAGGTTGAAACCTGTGGCACTGCATCACGCAACAATTCGCTGTTGTCGGACTCAAAATCGATGACGAACATGGGCCGCTTGGAGGCGGGGGATATACCGACTTTCGTAGCCGTGACCTTGGCGACTGGTGCAACGACCGGCTGCGGCAGGCTCCAGATCATCTCATAGGACAGGCGAACCGGCTTGCCGGCGTCCCACGCATCTGCGGGGCGCCACGAGACAACGATGTTGTCATTGTATTCATTGGCTGTTGGAATTTCGACCAGCGTGAGCTTGCCCGGTCCCCAACCATCCTTGGGCGCAATCCAGACATTTGGACGGCGCTCGTAATTGGCTTCAAGGTCATCATAGGCATCAAAGTCGCGCTTGCGCTGGATCAGGCCGAAGCCGAGGGGCGGCTCGGTCGCGAAACTGGAGATTTCAAGCTGGCCCGGATTGGCCAGAGGGCGCCAGACCCATTCGCCGTTGCTCAATTCGATCATCAGGCCTTCGGAATCGTGCACGGCGACGCGATAGTCGCGGTTGCCACGATTGATGCTGTGCGGCGAAAAATAATACATGGACGTGATGGGCGCGACGCCGACTTCTGTCAGCTTGCGGCGCGGGAAGAACACCGCCTCAACGTCGACATTCGTGGTCGAGCCGGGCCGGATGATGAACTGGAAGGCGCCGGTGGTGCTGACGCCGTTCAACAGGGCGTAGACGGTCATCGTCTTCGCGCCGGGTTCAGGCTTCACCAGCCAGAACTCGCGGAAGGACGGGAATTCCTCGCCTGCAGGGGAGGCCGTCGAGATGGCCATGCCGCGCGCGGACGCGCCGTAGACTGTGCCGGCGCTGAGGACACGGAAGAAGCTCGCGCCCTTGAAGCTGATGAGGTCGTCAAACTTGCCAGAGGAGTTCAGCGGGGCGGTGACGTGGAAGCCGGCATAGCCGAGCGCCTGCTTGTCCTCATCCGACAGGGGAAGGTCGAAGAAATTGAAGTCTGTTTCGGTCCAGGTTTTCGGCGTCGACACACCATTGTCGATGATGTTGAGCTTGACCTCTTCGTTGAACAGGTAGCCACGCGGATCGTAGTGAACGCGGAACGGGACCGTCGTGTCAGGCGTCCACTCAGCGGATTCGCGCTTGAACTCGAGGCGGCGGTACTGGTCGTAGTCGAGCGTTGCGGCGGCGGCAGGAACCGGACGCGATTTCTGGAAGTCATGTTCGGAGAGCGCTTGCGCCTTGTTGATGACCTGCTCGAACGAGAACGGAGCCTTGGCTGGAGTCGCGTCAACCGCGGCAACCGCTTCGAGTGTCGCATCAGTCGATTCAGTCTCTTCCGGCGTATAGTCGGCAACCGAGTCGAGGGGTTCGATGACTGGCGCGACGGGGGCGGGGGTCGCTGCAGGGTCTGCGACGGTGATATTTGCATCGGTGACAGAACCGGCAACGGCGGTGCGGGACGCGCCGGATGATCCGGTTGCGACGATGATGCCGCCCAACAGGACGGCGGCTGCGGCACCAAGTGCGGCTGCTGGTACAAAGTAAGGGCGTTCAGTTAGTTTCAAGGCAACCTCTTCGGGCCGTGCGGCCATGGTCTTTGAAAGCGTTTAGATTTTTCCGAGGCAACAAAATTACAACTCAGACCGCCAGCACTAGGGAAAGTGCCTTCTATCTGACCAGTACGCCTCACCAGCGCAGTCGTTTCGCTGAGAAATTAGGTTATTTTGCGGCGCAGCATTACCAAGCTGCAATAACCAAGCCCTGACCCCGTATCTGCGCTCAATGCTGTAGAAAGTGAAATGTTGCAAGTGCGCTGTATCAGTTCGCCAATGAGTCAGTTTTGCAACGGCGGCGAATCCGCTGGGACGGTGTCATTCTCCAGAGAAATCGCCTAGAAAACAAACCTGTTCGCCGACAGAGATTGGACCCCTGCGTGAAAGACACGTTGCAGATCCTGCCCGTGCTGGAGCTGGCACGCGATGTGCCCGGCGTGACGGGGCTTGCCTGTCACAGCCGGGGGTGGGCGGTTGCACAAAATGCAGTACTTCCCGCCTTGAGCGAGCCTGAGGCCAGACGAGTCGCGAAGTTGAAGAATCCTGAGGCGCGGGAGCGCTTGCTGGTGTCGCTGGCGAGTGCGCGCCAAATGCTCGGATCGCTGCTGGATATACGTCCCTCCGATGTGGACCTTCAGCGCAATGCCCAAGGGGCGCCGTTTTTGGAAAGCCATCCCGAGCAGTACCTGTCAATTTCCCGCAGCGATGACTGGACGGCTGTGGCCCTTGGGGACGCGCGGCCAATGGGGCTGGACATCGAGCGGCTAAGATCAATCGACTGGCAGCCTATGCTGGGCATGGTTTGCAGTGACGATGAGCGCGCCGCGCTGGTCGCGCTGGCAGATGCCACCCCAGACAGCGGGCTGGCGGCATTCTTCGCGCTCTGGACGATCAAGGAAGCGGTGTTGAAGGCGGTTGGCAAGGGGTTGCGAGGCGGTGCGAAGGGTGTGCCCGTACAGATGGGGTCACTGGGGTGTTCAGGCGGGTCGGAACAACACGTGATATTCGAACAGGCAGAATTCGTTGTTCACACCGAATGGCATGACGAACTGATTGTCAGTCTAGCCGTCGCCGCAAACGGAGGCGGCTAGGCGCGGTCTGACAGGGCGATTGTCAGCGGGCTTGCCTCGTAGATACGCAAGCCATCGCACCAGAGCGTGCCCTTGCCTGTGATCAACAGCCGGTCGCCGGACTGGACGACCTCCATGATCTCCATGACCGTGGTGACCTCCTGCTTGTCCGGCGTGACCTGACCGCGATAGGCCCATTTGACAGGGGCGCCCGCGGCGACGGTTTCGAATTGCGGGTTGGCCATGCCGTTGGCGTAGCCTTTCAGGCAGGCGGCATGGGACAGGAGTTGGACCAGTGCGTCGAGGCCGAGCGAGCCAGGCTGGACCGGATCCTGGAAGAAGTGGGCCTTGAAATACCAGGCATGCGGATCGACCGACTGGCGTCCACGCGCAAGGCCGAGGCCTGCTGCGCCGCCAGTGGCATCGAAATAGTCGATGCGGTCGAGCATGACGAGGTCGCCGGTTGCCGTGGGGGCTGCAGGCAGTGTGGTCTCGGCGCGGTTTGGAGTGAGGGCCAGAAGGGCGCGGTGTTCGTCTTTCGTCGGCAGGCCTGCCTGGCGGACGAGCGCGGCAGCCGGGAAAAAGCCGAACTGGGTCTTCAGGTTCATCACGGGGCGACCGTCGGAGAGTGTCGCTTTCAGATCGAAGGCTACGATGGTCATCGGGCCAACCTTGGAGAAGGAGGACAGCGTTGTATCGACGGTGATCATGCCGTCATGCGGACCGACTTCCATGAAGACCTGCCCGTCACCGTCGAGATTGCGGAAGCGTTCGCCGCCTTCGAGCGCAAAGCCGCAATGGCTGGCGAGCCAGCCGCAGGGCTGGAGGACGATTTCGGAGAGGACAGCGAAGGGCATATGGCCATTGGCATTGTCGCGGAAATACCAAGCGTCTGGCGGGATGTCGTATTCGGCGACGACGCGGGCGCCGGTTTCCTTCACGCCGGGACGGGTGGAAACCTGCGTGACGCGAGTCATCATGTGATAGGGCGGCTGGGGCAGGCGCGGGGCGCGGCCGGCAGTGTCGAAGGGGACGTACAGGTCTCCGAAGGCCGCTGAAGGCGCGCTGGCGGCGCAGTTCAGCAGGGCCGCATGATCGCCGCGGCTTTCACCCATCGGGCCGACACGGAGCGGTTTGTCCGTCGTGTGCGGCGCAGGCCAGTCCTTGCGCAGGCGGATGGCGAAGCGCGGGCAGTGGAAGACTTTCTTGCCGTCCGAGCGGGCGAGGAGCGAGGCGTAAAGAACCGGGCTTTCGCCATCAATGATGTCGTCGATGAAGACTTCGTAGGTCACTTCATGATCGCGGTCGGGAATGACCTGTCCGCGACAGACGAATTTGGCGGTGTGGCCGGGCAATGGCTCGAAGACATAGCCATCACGCTCGATCGTAAGGCCCGCAGCGGCGGCGTAGAATTCGAGGGCCTGAACGGCAGCCTCGGCCATCAAGGTGCCGGGCATGCAGGGGTCTTCATGGAAATGGCCCTGATAGAACCAGGAATCGGTGGGCACATGCGCGCGGGCCTTGAGATAGCCAAGCCCCCATGGGCCGCCAGCGGGATCAAAGGCGGTGACCTCATCGAAGAAGGCCAGTTTGTCGTCCGGCAGGTGGGCCGGGCGGGAATGTGCGGCGCAGAATTCAAAGCCCTTGCCGAAACAGGCGAGCGCGTCGCCGGTGCGGAATGCGGCCACTTCCGGTGCGCTGAAGGCGCGTTTGGCGCTGGCGCGGGATGTGTCAAAGGTGTGAGGAGAGGGTGTGGGGGCCGCGTCGGTTGATGCGTCCCAGATGACGCCCTTGCCAGTTGCAAGTTCGTTGTCGGTGAAGAAGCCGGCCTGTCCGTTGCGTACGGAGAATATCTTCCGGTCTCCGACCATGCAGTCATACTGGAAGAAGAACATGCGCACGCCTGCGAGGGTGGCGTGGCCCGTGATCTCGATCTGGAAGGACAGCGTGTCACCGGGACCGGGCAGGCCGCCATCGTGGAAGGTGATCTCGCAGCCGAGCAGGCGGTAGACGCGCTCGTTCCGGTTTTTCAGGTCTGCGCCCATCCAGCCGATCAAGGTGAGGTCGGCCTGTCCGCATTCGATCAGCGGACCGGGGCGGACGCGGCCATTCCGGACATACCAATCGTCAGCCTCGAGGTCTGTCTCGGTCCAGATCACGCCCGTGCTCTCGACACCTGCTTCAGCGTCTATGCCGGTGATGCGATCAACCAGCAGCAGCGGCGGGGCAGGCAGGCGAACCTGACGGTCGAATGCATCCTGACCGACAAAGTCCGGGCCGAAGAAATCGGACATCAGGCCGCGTGTGGAATCCTCAATGGCGGCGCGGGCCCAGCTCGGGCCGCTGGGCGCACGGGCCATGAGCGGTTCTTTACCGGCGACCACTTTGCGCGGCGGGGTGGAGGTGCGCTGCGTGACAACTGGAGGCGGTGTGGAGGCTGGTGTCACGGTGGGGGCCGTATGAGTGACGGGCGCAGGAGATGTGGGGGCAGGTGCGGCGTTGCTGCGGGCATAGTGTGGGGGCGGCAGGTGCGGGGCCGGTGGCAGGCCGCCGGTTGCGTGCGTCTGGGGAGTTTGAGGTGTCGGATAGTGAACCGGTTTGGTGAGGGGCATGGGATCGGTTCCTGTCCAGGGATTGTTGCGGGCGGCGTCGAGACGCGTCACCACGCAGGCAATGTTGATGTCGCGGCCATCGGCAAAGAGCGTGGCGGTGAGATGGGCAATCTGGCCAAGGTCTGACGACACGATCCGGTCGGTGGCGACGGCGACATGCGGCTGGTCGCCCAGCACGCTGGAAATGGCGCGCGAGAGGGTGGCGCGAGGGCCGACCTCGACAAAGGTGCGCACACCATCTTCATAAGCCTGGCGGACCGTCGCGGGGAAGTCGACCGTGTCGACAGCCTGACGCGTCAGCATGTCGGCGACGCGCGCCTTGGTGGGGGCGTAACTGCCATTGATGGCATTGGCGTAGAGGCGGATGCCCGGCACTTTTGAGACCGGACGCGTATGCAGTTTGCGCCATGTGTCTTCGAACGGCTTCATCGCCTTGGCGTGGACGATGAGATGCTGGTTCATCGCAGCACCAGAGCCGGGGCCGAGCGCCTCTGCCACGGCGCGGCAGGCGGCCGCTGGCCCACCGATCAGGCAGTCTTCCTGCGAGTAGATGATCGTGATTTCGACATTGGGGTGGCTGGCCATGGCGGCGCGCAGCTTTGGCAGCGGCGCCTTGATATGCCAGTTGGCCCAGTCGGTTGGCACGTTCGGGCCCCAGGCCGCGTGAGCCGTTTCGAATTCGCCGCCGAGATGTCGTTCGTACATGGCGGCATCGTCGATCTCGTCGAGCAGCTTGCCGGGATCTTTCCAGAAGCCAAACGCGAAGAGCGCATTGCTTTCGCCGAGTGACAGGCCGATGGCGACGGTAGGTGACACGCCCAGGACATCACGCAGCAGGATGGCGTGAGCTTGGCTGATGAGGGTGCCGGCGCAAAGCTGTTCGTATTCGGACAGGTCTGCATGCGTGAGAAGGTGCGCCATATCCGTGGCGCGGGACATGCCGGCAAGGGCCATGCCGAGTTCCGGGAACGCCATGAACAGGCCGCGTGACATGCGGGCATAGACGGCGGCGGAACCGGTGAAGACGAAGGCCAGTTCGCCTTCGGGCGCGCCTTCGCCGTAATAGATGTGTGTGCCGGTTGGAGCGGTGTCGTGCTCAAGTGCCTTTGCAGCCGTATCGATCATTTCTGCAAGCGATGCGCCATCCGTTGCGATCAGGGCGACGCGGCACTTGCCCTTGCCCCCGGTCTTGCCGTTGCGCAGCTTCTTGGCGAGTGAGGCCCGTGTGGCACCTGCGGCCCAGAAGAGGTGAGGCGGCGGACGGAGCGCATCGGGGCTGGGCTGTTCCGGATTGCCGGTGAGGGACACGGATGCACCATGCGCAAGGGCATTGGCTGGCGCGTTGATGGTATGCTGTGGCCGCTCGCCTGTCAGGTTCGGGATGGCGCAGTCATCGGTGATAACCTGGTCGCGCGACATGAGCAGGGCTGATGCGGCGATCTCGAACAGGGGCGAGGCGGCCGGGGCCGCACCATAGGCGTTGGCGAAAAGCGGCGAGGCCTCGGCTTCGCCCTTCCATTCTACCAGACCCAGAGTGGCCAGAATGGGATCGCCAGCGGCGTCGGCATCTGCGCGACGTTTGAGGACGAGGGCGGCGGCTGTGTCGCCGATATTGGTCAAACCAAGTTCGGCGAGAGCGGCGGCGGCAACAGGCTCGGTCGCGAAATCTGCTGCGGCGACGACCGCCATGTCGAGGCGCCCGGCGCGCAGAGCATCGCACGCGACGTCGAGCGCGGCGAGGCTGGAGATGCCTTCGGACGAGATTGCATAGCCCTGTCCGCGCAGGTCCTCGGCTGATGTGATGCGGTTGGCGGTCATGTTGGCCATGGCGCCGAGGACCGTGGCGGCCTGAAGCGGCGGCGCGATGCCATCCTGTGCATGGGTGTGCTCCGGCGTGCCCGGCGTGACGCCGAATGCTTTGGCCACACGTTCGCGCAGCAGCCAGCGGGCGGCATCAGCGGCGCAGCCCATGCCGACAAAAACGCCGCTGCGCTCGGCGGCCGGGCGGTGGATGCCGTTCAGGGCCGAACGCGTGAGCGACAGCACAGCGAGTTGCTGGGATTCGGCCTGGAGCAGGTCGTTCGGCGGGGTGCGGGCATAGCGCGGGTCTGCGCCGATGGTTGTCGCGGGTTTGGGCGGGCTGACGGGGTGGTTCATCAGGCGACGGAGTACGTCGCGTTCGCCCTGGTCGCTGCCGCCCATGAGGCTGGCGCTGCAAATGACAATGTCATCGGGTTCATCTTGCGGTAACGCCACCTGCACCGATCCTTTGACTGGCTGGTATTGGTCCAGGATCAGGTGGGCGTTGTTGCCGCCGAAACCGAAATTGCTGATCGCAGCGCGGCGCGGGTTCTTGCCGGATTGCCAATTTGCAGAATTGGCGAGCGGTTGCAGCGCGGGTGTTGTCACGGCGTCGATCATGTCACCGTCCAGCGGCATGGATGGCAAGGTTTCGTGCGCCATCGCCTGTGTCAGCTTGAGCAGGCTGGCGAGGCCTGCCGCCGTAATGAGGTGGCCGGTATTTGCCTTGAGGGAACCGATGGGCAGGTAACGCTCGGCGCCGAACACACTGGCGGCAGCCGCGATTTCGACACTGTCACCAACCGGCGTGCCCGTAGCGTGGCATTCGAGGAAGTCGACACTGTCGGGTGTCAGGTTCGCATCCGCATAGGCGCGGCGCATGGCTTCGGCCTGTCCCTCGCTGTCGGGGGCGAGAAGGCCTTTGCGTTTGCCGTCATTGGACAGGCCGATGGCGCGGATGACGCCGTGAACGGTGTCTTTCGGTGTCACGTCACTGAGGCGCTTGAGCACGACCGCGACGGCGCCCTCGGCAGGCACCAGTCCATCAGCGCCCTTGATGAAGGGACGCGACCGACCGGTCGGGCTGAGCGCCTGAAGCGCTTCGAAGCCGATATGGAGGATCAGGTTGTCAGCCGCGTTGACCGCACCGACGAGGCCAATGTCAATCTGGCGCGTCTGCAATTTGCGGCAGGCGATTTCCAAAGCGTAGAGTGACGAGGCGCACGCAGCATCGAGCGCGAGGACCGGACCGGTGGCACCGATGGCCCGTGCGAGGACGTGGGCGGGGAAACCGGAGTTGAATGCGTCTGTCGCGGGACGGGAGGATTTTCCGTGCGCCCAGACATCGGCGGCATAGGCGGACTTTGCCCGGCTGGGATAGGAGAGGTTTGCAAGGAAGACACCGCGTCGGTCAGCGGGCGTGTCGCTTTTGCCTGCTTCGTCCCATGCCGTGAGCGCCGCGTGGAGGGGCCATTGGCAAACCGGATCAAGACGCGAAGTATCAAGGCCCGGGAGCGTGGCGCGTTCGGCGTCAAAGACACGGTCGAAGCCTGAGACGAAACCCGAGACGTAAGGCAGGGCGACCTGTTCCGCATCGGTCAGGCCGAAGGCGCCTGTGGCCGGGCGCGTGATGAGGCATTGATTGCCGGTGACAGCTTGCCAGAGTGCATCGGGCGAGAGGGCGCCGGGCAGGACACAGGCCTGACCGACAATCGCGATCGGTTCGAAGCGTGTCATTCGCCGCTCCACTCATCCCCGACGAGGAGTTCGACAATGCTGCGATCACCACTCAGGAGCTGGTCAGCGAAAATGCGGGCACCGTCTGCCTGATTGATCAAGGCAATACCCTGCCGGGCGAAATGAGCGGCGAGACCGGCATCGACCATGCCGCCATCCCATGGGCCCCAATTGTAGGATTTGACCTGAGTGTGGGGGAGTTCTGCGCCAAGTTGGCGGGCGAGTTGGTTCAGGCTTTCATTGGCCATCGCATAGTCGGCCTGCCCGGTATTGCCAAACAGGGCAGAGGCCGAGGAGAAGAGGCCAATATGAGTGAGTTGGCTGACATTGATGGCACCGAGCAGGGCAAGGATGCCGTCGATCTTGGGACCGAAAACCTTGCGGACTTCCGCTTCGGTTTTTTCCATGGCCAGCTTGTCTGCGAGAACGCCGGCGCCGTGGACGAGGCCTGTGATGGGGCCGTGCTGGGCCTGAATCGTAGCGATGGTCGGGGCGAGGGTGACCGTGTCTGAAAGGTCGAGTTGAACATAATGTGCGCTGGCGCCGGCAGCGGCGAGGGCGGCGAGTGTCTGCTCGATTTCCTGACCGGCGAGGGCGGCGCGAGCCGCGCGGTCTATATCGGCGGGTTTGACCTTCTGGCCGCTGTCGACGGCCCGTTGGGCGAGGGATGCGCGCAAGGCTTTCAGGTCTGTCGTGCGGGCGATGCCTTGCGGCCAGGGCGACAGGGCGGACCGTCCGGCGAGCAGGAATGTGCCACCCGTGCGGCGGGCGAGTTCCACGGCACAGGTGGCCGTGACGCCGCGTGCGCCGCCTGTAACGAGCCAGAGCGCGGAAGATGTGGGGGCGTGGGTTGCGGGCGGCGCGAGTGTTGCGGCGACATGGGTTTGCCGGGCGTGGCCGTCGGCGGTGAGTATGGCGTCGCCGAGCGTTGTGCCGAGGGCGGTGAGGATGTGCTGGGCGCGGGTTGGTGCGTCGGGCGCAGCCAGAGACCAAGCAGCGACATGTGTCTCCGGCCATTCCTTTTGCAGCGTGCGTGAGAGACCGGGCATGCCGTTGATGGCCGTATAGTTGGTGGGCGCAGCGGTTTGGAGCAGGATGATGCGGGCGCCGGGTGTGCTTGCGGTGCGGGCCTGGGCGAGGGCCTGCCAGTGGCGATCTGCTGGCGCGGAGATGGACAGGCCTTCGGTGAGGATGACAGTCTGCGCAGCGCCGGTCGGTGCGGCGACGGTTTCCGCGTGAACGCCGCTGGCGCTGAGGACCGAGGCGAGGGCCTGTGCCATGGCCGGTTCCGCCAGCGTGATTTCTACGCGGCCAAGATCAACCACGCCTGTCCATGCTGGCAGCGCGACGGGCGCGCTGAAGCTGACCGGCCGGACATCGCTGCCATAGGCGGCGACGGCTTGATCCGTGGACGGGGGACGGTGAGCTGAGGACGTATCCTCACCGGCCCCTAGCTGAAAAAATCGGCAATCTTCCGGATCGTGCGGAGTTCGGCGATGGCTTCCGGATCCACTTCCGGCAGCGAGGGGTGCTGGTCGCGCAGGGCGGACAGGATTTCGACCTGTTTGATCGAGTCGACGCCGAGTTCGCCTTCAAGGTCCATGTCGTCTTCCAGCATGGAGGACGGGTAGCCTGTCTTGTCGGCGACGAGGGCGCGGATCACGTCCGGCGTGATGGCGTTGCCATTGGTAGCAGGTGCGGGGGCAGACACGGCAGCAGGTGCCGCGGTGGGCGCTGGGGCGGCTGCGACAGGCGCAGGCGCTGTGGCCGCCGGGGCGGACCCGTCAATCATCGTCGCGATGGCGTTGATTGTGCGCAGTTCGACCAATTGTTCCGGGTCGATTTCCGGCAGGTGTGGCAGGCGCTCGCGTAAAGTGGAAAGGATTTCGACCTGTTTGATCGAGTCGACACCGAGTTCGCCTTCAAGGTCCATGTCCGGGTCGAGCATATCGACGGGATAGCCGGTTTTTTCCGATACGATGGCCTGAACCAGTGCGACTGGATTTTCGCCGCTGGCGGCAGCCGGGGCGAGTGCAGGGTCAGGGACGGCGGTGGGGGCGGGAGGTTTAGGCGCCACTGCGACAGGCGTGGGGGCGGGTTGGGGTGCAGGGGCGGCAGCGCCGTTCGTGTGGGGCTGCGGTGCGGGAGCGGCTGCAACCGGGGCCGGGGCTGGCGCGGCGGCTTGCGGCGCAGGCTGAGACACCGCGACGGGCGCTGCAATGCGCTGGACCGGGGCAGGCGCGGTTGATGGTGTGAGTGGCTGGCCGCCAAGCAGCGACGCAGCAGCGTTCAGGAAGGCGGTATGGCTGGCGGCTGTCGTGGCGAGGTATTCAGAATGAAGCTGGGACACTTCGCTCCAGATGCGCTCTGCGGACGAAGAAGCCGGCATCGGCGTTGGATAGGTTTGGGGCGTGTCGGGCATTGCTGAAGTCCTGCTGGGAGTCGGAGCGGTGGGTGCTGTTGATGTGGAAGCCGCTGGCGCGGCGGGCGCAGCGGTTGGTGGGGGTGTGACGGGCGCAGCCATGGCTGGCTGGATCGTCATTGTCGGGACGGTGTTCGGCGCGGCGCGGCCGGCAGCGCCATTTTTCGGCGGATACGGCTTGTCGTAATTGGCGCCGGAAATGTAGACCGCGTGCTTCGATGGCGGCGCGGCGGGAACGGGCGGAGGTGTGTCAGCGAACAGGGCCGCAAGGTCGAGTGACTGACCCGCAACGATGAGTTCACCAATGGCGGAAAGGAATTGTGTCAGACCGTTGGCGCGCTTGTTGTCGAGTGACACAGCGCGATAGGCGCGGTCGCCGAGCACGTCCTTTACAAGACCGGTCACGATGGAGCCGGGGCCGACTTCAACGAAGAGACGCGCGCCTGCCGTGTACATGGCCTCGACCTGTTCGCGGAAGCGGACCGAGGTGGCGATCTGACCGGCGATGACGGCGGGAAGGTCGGCGACCTTCACAGCATACGGTGAGGCCGTTGCGTTTGCGTAGACGGGCAGCTTCGGCTTGCGCGGCCGCAGGGAGGCCAGTTCGGCCGCGAAGGGTTCGACGGCGGCATGTACAATTGACGAGTGGAAGGCCGTCGCGACCTGAAGGCGGCGGGCTTTGAGACCCTTTTCGATACACAGGGCTTCAGCCGCCTTGATGGCGTCGACCGGGCCGGACAGAACGACCTGACTGGGGCCATTATCATTGGCGAGAACGACGTTGGGCACTTTGGCGACGATGGGCGCGATGGTTTCAGCGTCTGTCTGGACAGCCATCATGGCACCAGGTGTGGACTTGGCGGCCTCTGCCATCAGGCGTCCGCGCGCAGCCGCAACGGTCAGCGCGCCGTCGATATCGAAACTGCGCGCCAGATGCAGCGCCATGATCTCGCCGAAGCTGTGGCCACCGGCCATGTCAGGATCAATGCCGAGGCGTTCAAGCAGGGCAAGTTGGGCGAGCGCGACAGCGGCGATGGCCGGCTGCGCATTCTGCATTTCCGTGAGGCGCTGTGTCTGTTCGCCAAATTCGACCTGATCGAAAGCGGCAGGCGGGAAGGCGAGACGGTGAAGCTTTTTCGGGCCGGTTATCTTGTGGCCAGCTGCAATATCCCAAACCGCACGTGCCGCCGGGAAGGCCATGGCAAGGTCTGCGCCCATGCCGACATACTGGCTGCCCTGGCCGGAGAACAGGAACGCAATCTTGCCGGCCTCTGGTGGCATGGTGGAGGCATGAATGCCCGCGCCGAGTGGCGCGGTGCCGAGCGTGCCGGACTCGATCTGGCCAATCAGGCGCGAGGCCTTGGCGGCGAGGTCTTTCTGGTCGTCAGCGACGATGGCGACGCGTACGCGGCCATCGGCTTCGAAACTGGCCTGGGTGGATGCGGCGAGCGCCGCGAATCCGTCTTCGTCCGTCTCCGTGTGGAGCAGGCTTTCGATCTCTTCGACAAGCGTATCCGTAGTTCCGGCCGAGAAGAGGAAGAGTTCGGACGGTGATACGCGCGGCGGGCGGATGGCGTGGGGGCCGGTATATTCCTCTAGCGCGACGTGGAAGTTGCTGCCGCCGAAGCCGAAGGAGCTGACCGAGGCGCGACGCGGGCGCGTCTCCGGTGAGATCCACGGCCGGGATTCGCTGTTGAGGTAGAAGCTCTTGCTGTCTTTGAGCACATCAGCAGGTTCGCCGATCTTGATCGTAGGCGGAAGGGTTTTCCGGCTGAGGGCCTGGACGGCTTTGATCAGGCTGGCGGCGCCAGCGGCGGCCTTGGCATGACCGATCTGCGATTTGACGGAGCCGACGGCGCACCACGGTTCGCCATCGTCATTGCCCTTGCCGTCGAAGACAAGATGGAGTCCGGCAAGTTCTGCCTTGTCGCCTGCCTTGGTGCCGGTACCGTGGGCTTCGACCAGATCAACCGTTTCTGGTCCGTAGCCTGCCTGGACATAGGCGCGTTCAATGGCGCGGGCCTGGCCAGAGGGGAGCGGCGTGTAAATGGCGGTGCCTTTTCCGTCTGACCCGCCCCCAATGCCGCGGATGACAGCGTGGATGATGTTGCCGTCGCGTTCGGCATCTGACAGGCGGCGCAAAGCGAGAATGCCGACGCCTTCACCGAGCATCGTGCCGTCGGCTTCCATCGAGAACGGGCGGCAATCACCTGTCGGCGACAAAGCCGGTGTCTTCGAGAAGCACATGTACATGAGGATGTCGTTGAGCGCGTCAACGCCGCCAGCAAGCACCGTGTCGGAATCGCCGGCGCGCAGTTCGTGCAAGGCGATCTGGAGGGCGGAGAGGCTGGAGGCGCAGGCCGCGTCAGTGACGAAATTGCTGCCGCCCAGATCGAGCCGGTTGGCGATGCGTCCGGCGACGACATTTCCGAGCAGGCCCGGAAAGGTGCTTTCCTTCCACTCGATGTAATGATCTTCCATCCTCTTGGTGATGGCCAGCACGTCTGCTTCGCCAAGGCCGGACTGGCGCAAGGCGTTGACCCAGACCGGGCGCTGGAGGCGGCCCGCCATATGGGCGGCGAGTTCGGTGGCGGAGGCGACACCGAGCATCACGCTGGTGCGCGTGCGATCAATCTCGCAGCCGCTGGTGCTTTCGATATTGTCGAGCGCCTGCTTGGCGGCAATCAGGGCAAGGAGCTGGGCGCTGTCTGTCTGTTGCAGGGCATTCGGCGGAATACCGAATTCCAGCGGATCAAACGGGATAGGCGAAATGAAACCGCCGCGACGGCCATAGGTGCGATCTGGCGTCAGCGGGTTGGCGTCATAATAGTCGTCGATCAGCCAGTGAGAGGCGGGCGTATCGCTGAGCGTGTCGCGGCCCTGGAAAATGTCGCGCCAGTAGCCGGTATTGCCGCCGCGTCCCGGAAAGATGGACCCGACTCCGATAACGGCGATGGGTTCTGCTTGTGTGCGGGTCTCATTTACCATTTTTTGTCTCATTCGGCGTCAGCGAACTGACGGGGCGTATAGGTGAAATCTGTAGGTGCAACTGGGAGGCCAAGCGCTCGCAACTGCCCTGCGCGGGTGAATTGGGCCGCGCCTTCCAGAAGGTTCCAGGCGATCTGCTTAATAGTGCGGTTCTCTGTCGGTTCGAGGAAACTGCCTGCGACCCATTCATTGAACACGCCCATCGCGGGGCCGCACCAGACCTGATAATCCATCTCGCGGCCCGGTGTGCCTTCGCGTGCCCATTGAGCCCCCATGAACAGGTAGCGGCGGGCGACAAGCGCGAGGCGCTTGTTGCCGTCGCTTTCGGCGCGGGCTGCTTCGGCGGGGTTGGCCTGGCGGATATAGGCGAGCGTGCGCTGCCATGCAGCGTCGAACGGTTCGCCCAGCACATCATCAAGCCAGGCCTGGTCTTTTGCAGGCAGGGTCTCATAGCTGGCACCGGAGCGGTACATGGCGTGGAGGCGTTTGCCACGCATGGCGAAAAGCGTGCCGCGTTTGAGGACCTGCACCTCGACGCCCTGTTCGAACATGTCGGCGGCAGGGGCCATGGCGACGTCAGCCGGGCCGGCCTTGGCCAGAAGGCGGCGACCGGCCTCGGAGAGGCCGGATTCAACGGCGGACTGGTTGACGGAACCGGTGAGCACGTATGCTGCACCCATTGAAAAGGCGGCGGCGACGGAGGCCGGTGTGGAGAGACCGCCAGCCAGACCGATGCGGATGGCATTAGCATCAACACCTGTGCGCGCGGCAACCCGGTCGCGCGCGAGGGCGAGCGACGGGAACAGGACGCTGGCCGGGCGGTTGTCGGTGTGGCCACCGGAATCGGACTCTGCGGTGATCTCGGCGGCGACGGGCACCTGACTGGCAAGGTCGGCCTGTTCGGCGGTGATCGCGCCCCTGGCGACGAGTTCCGAGAGCAGCCTGGCTGGCGCGGGCGACATAAAGGGTTCGGCCACTTCGGCACGGGATACTTTTGCGAAGACATGATTCTCGCGGTGGATGGTGCCATCTGCAGCGCGCGACAAGCCAATCGCGGTGTAGCGAACCAACTCAACTGAGAGTTTCATAAAGGCGGACGCGGACACGCGTTTCACCCCCTGGGCGAGGAACAGATCGACCACTCGCGCCTCATAGCCGGGCTGTTGGGGTGAGTGGATCAGGTTGGCGCCCCAGGCGGTCTGTTCTGGGGTGAGTTGCGCCTTGATCTCCTGCACGCCGGCTTCGATCACATCGGGTGTGAGACCGGCGCTGCCATAGAAACCGACACAGCCTGCGCGAACGGCTTCGACCACCATGCGGGTGGTGGCAATGCCGCGGGCCATTTCGCCAACTACGTAGTTAAATCGACAGCCGTGGGTGTGCGAGAACAGACGGTCGCCGAGCCATTCCGGATAGATGGGGGGCAGGTGGATGGCGTCAGACGTGGTGGCAGCGGGAGGGTCACGATTCAGAATATCGAGTCCCACACCGGGCGAGCGCCCCAGAACCACCTGTTCCCGCGGGAACGCGATGGCCCTTTTCAGATTCTCTGAAACACCCATTTTAAACCTCTGCGGACACGTTCTCCTGCCCGGACAATATACGCTGTCGGCCCGCAAGTTCTTCGCGAGCAATTTCAATTTCTAACTGCGCAAACTTCATCCGGTTTGTATAGTGGTACTATTGTGACAGGCCCTTCAAAGATGTTGTCGGGCGTGAACAAATTTTATCTATTCTGTCTAATAGCACAAATAGCGATCAACTCTTCGTCTGACGCGCATAGATTAGTCGTTAAGGGCCATTTCATAGTCTTCAACAGCCTGCAGCCACGTCATCTCTGTTGCCTCGGATTCGGCCACGAGATCGGCGCGCTGGCGCAGCATGTCCTGTAATTTTTCCGACGCAATACCCGGCTTGGAGAGTTCGGTGTCGATGGCCGTGATTTTGGCGTTGATCTTGTCGAGGCGCTTTTCGGCATCGTCCGCCGTGCGCTTGAGCCCTGACGCAGCCTTCCGGCTTTCGGACGATCGCTGGCGCTGGTCAGCCTTGTTGACCTTCGGGGCGGGCTTGGCAGGCTCTGATTTCGAGGATTTGGTTTTTGGCTCGGATTTATTGCGATCCGCCTGCAGCACCAGGGCCCGGTAATCCTGCAAGTCGCCATCATAGACATCGGCCTTGCCGTCCTTGACGAGCCACAGCTGGTCGGCGGTGCCTTCGGCGAGAAAGATATCGTGGGTGATGAGGAGGACAGCGCCCTTGAAGTCGTTGAGTGCGTAGATCAGCGCTTCGCGGCTGTCGATATCAAGGTGCGAGGTCGGCTCATCGAGGATCAGGATATGGGGCTTGTCCATGGCCATTAGGCCAAGGAGCAGGCGGACCTTTTCGCCGCCCGAAAGTTTTTCAACCTTGGTTTCCACCTTTTCGTGGCTGAACCCCATGAGGGAGGCCACTGAGCGCTGTTTTGCGATTGGCGTTTCCTTGGGGAGCGCGTGGCGGACGTGATCGAGCACGGTCTCGCCAGGGGTCAGTTCGTCGAGCTGGTCCTGCGAGAAGTAGCCAATCCGCACTTTGCTGTGCGTCACGCGGTCGCCCATCATCAGCGGCAGGCGCTCGGCGATGGATTTCACCAGCGTCGTCTTGCCCTGGCCGTTGGTGCCGACAATGGCGATCCGGTCATCGGGGTCGAGGCGCAGGGTGACATTGCGCAGGATGCTGGCGTTTTCCCCATAGCCGAGTTCGGCACCGCGCAGCTCAAGCAGAGGCGGGGCCATTTTGTCCGCTGGTGCAGGGAAATTGAACGGCGTGGTGCGTTCGGCCATCGGAATCGAGATGTCCTGCATCTTTTCGAGCATTTTGACGCGCGACTGGGCCTGACGGGCCTTGGATGCCTTCGCGCGGAAACGATCTACGAAGGCCTGCAGGTGGGCCTTGTCGACTTCCTGTTTGGCGCGCTGGCTTTCAAGCTGGGCATATTTAGCAGCGCGCAGCCGCAGCCAGGCGTCATAGCCGCCGGGCACAATGGTGAGTTTCTGATGCTCAAGCGCCATCGTGTGCGTGACGCAGCGGTTCAGCATTTCGCGATCGTGCGAGACGATGAGCACGGTGTGCGGGTATCTCTTGATATAGCCTTCGAGCCAGGCAGCGCCTTCAAGATCGAGATAGTTGGTCGGTTCGTCGAGCAGGAGCAGGTCCGGCTGGGAGAACAGGACCCCGGCGATCGCGGCGCGCATGCGCCAACCACCGGAAAACTCCCGGGTCGGGCGATCAAGGTCGCCCTGGACGAAGCCGAGGCCCATCAGCACTTCGGCCGCGCGGGAGTCTGCCGACCATGCGTCAATATCAACGAGCCGTGTATGAATGTCGGCGATGCGCATCGGATCTTCGGCCGTGTCGGCTTCCTGCATGAGCGCGTGGCGCTCTGTATCGGCGGCGAGCACGACTTCAAGAATGGTTTCATCCGTGGGGGCGACTTCCTGGGCAACCCAGCCGAGGCGTGCGCCCTGGTTGAGGCGAATGGAACCGTCATTGGTCGGGTTCGTGATCTCTTCGCGGATCAGCTTGAGCAGCGTGGACTTGCCTGTGCCGTTGCGGCCGACGAGCCCAACCTTCCAGCCAGAAGCAATCTGGGCGGAGGCGCCCTCAAACAGAAGGCGCGCTTCGATGCGATAGTCGAGGTTGGATATTGTGAGCATATCGGGGGGTTTAGCGGCCAAAGGTCTGAAGGCAAGAGCCTAAGCTCTGTTGCCGACAGCCTTTGGCGGATTGGGCGTGTGTTACTCTGCCGGAACCGGCGCCAGGTTTTTCAGTTCGTCCTCGTCAAGCAAGGCATTGAAGCTGGGCTGCGGCTTGCCAGTGATGAGATACACGAAGAAGCGTTTTATATCGGCGCCGATGCCATACAGGGCCGGCACAAAGAACAGGGTGACCAGCAGGGCGAACAGGACACCGAACGCGAGGCTGACGGCAATCGGGATCAGGAATTGCGCCTGAATGGAGCGTTCCATCATCAACGGAAAGAGCCCGACGAAGGTAGTGAGCGACGTGAGGAGGATGGGGCGGAACCGGCGGGTGCCCGCTTCGATGAGGGCCCTTGCGCCATCCATTCCCTTGTCTCGCAGCTGGTGCACATAATCAATTAGCACGAGGTTGTCGTTCACCGCCACGCCTGCCGCGGCCATGATGCCCATGTAGGACAGGATGCTGAGTGGATAGCCCATGACCAGGTGCCCCAGCATGGCACCTGTGAAGCAGAACGGGATGGCGGCCAGCAGGATCAGGATCGGTTCGGCATAGGATTTGAACGCCACTGCGACGAGGAAATAGGCCACGCCGATTGCGATCAGCAGGAACGTCATGATCTCGGTCATGAATTCCGCTTCGCCCTGCGCCCGGCCTATGCTGCCACGCTTCACCTTGGGGTGTGCCTTGTCGAACTCCACGAAGAAATTCTCATCGAGATCGCCCCGAATTTCGAAAATGCGTTCGGCTACAACTTCGGCGCTGACCACAACAGCACGGCGACGTTCGCGGCGCTTGATTTGGGAGATGCCTTTTTCAAACCGGATGTCGGCGACTGCATAGAGGGGCAATTCGCGACCATCTGCCGTACGGACACGAATATTGTTCAGGAAATCGAGCGATTCCCGGTCTGTGCGCGGGTAACGCACGAATACGCGAACGTCTTCGCCATCGCGGGGCAGGCGCTGGACTTCTTCGCCATAAAAGCCCTGACGGACCTGGCGGGCAACATCGGCTGTGGTGATGCCAAGCGATTCCGCGCCGGGCTTGAGGTCGAACTGGATTTCATCGGTCGCGCTCTGCACATCGTTCACGACATTGTAGACGCCGTCATACGAACGCAGCTTTAGCATGAGGTCTTCAGCAGCCGTGTTGAGCGCGTCGAGATCGGTTGAGTTGAGCATGTACTGGATCGGTGGATCGGTATCGGCATTCTTGTAGTTGACCGTGATCGTTTCGGCATCCGGCACTTCACCGATCAGGGCCCGCAGGCGTTCGGCGGTTTCCTTGGCCGTCAGGGTACGTGTTTCCGGCGGGACGAGTTTGACAAGCGCAAGGATATTGTTGTCGCGTGACCGCGTGTACCAGTTTTCGATCAGTTCGCCTTCGCCATTGGTTGAGGCGTTGATTTCCTCTTCGAGCGCCTTTTCGCCGGCCTGGATCTGGGCGAGGACTTCGAGCGAGCGGGAATAGGGCGTGCCCTCCGGCATTTCGACCGTGACTTCGATCTGATCGGATTCGGTTTCCGGGAAGAAGATCGTCTTGACCAGACCATTGGTGAGGAGGCCCACAGACAGGATCATCGCACCGATGAAGATGGATGCGGTGAGGTAGCGGTGGCGCAATGCACGGATCATCAGCGGCCGGTAAATGGTGCGGGCGAACCAGACGACGCTGTTGGCAATGGCACCCTGGAAGCGGGCAATGCGGTTCTCGGGATTGATGGGCTTCAGGTGGGACAGGTGCGCCGGAAGGATCAACAGGGATTCGATCAGCGAGAAGAGCAGGGCGAAGATCACGACGAGCGAGATGGAGCGGGTGAATTCGCTGGTGCCGCCTGACAGGAACATCCAGGGCGCGAAGAAGATCATCGTGGTGAACACGGCGAAGATGACAGGCTTGATGACCATTGTCGTGCCGTTCACGGCAGCAACCAGGCCTTCCTCGCCGTCTTCTGTGCGCGAGTGGATGGCTTCGCCGACAATAATCGCGTCATCGACGATCACTCCGATGACCAGAAGAAAGGCGAAGGTGGAGATCATGTTGAACGAAACGTCGGACATGGGCAGAAGCGCAAGGCCGCCCGCGAAGGCCGTGGCGATACCTAAGGCGACCCAGAGGGCAATGGCAGGACGCAGGAACAGGAGGAGGGTGATAAGGACAAGGCCGAGACCGGTCAGGAAGTTGGTTCCGATCAGCTGGATACGGCTGGTATAGTCCTCGGCTGAATCCTGCCAGACGGTCATCGAGATGCCCGGTGGAAGCGATTTAACTGCCTCGTCAAAATACGCGTTCACGTTCTTTGACATCTTCACGATGTTCATCTTCGGGCCGCTCATGATCTGGATCAGGATCGTGCGCTTGCCGTTGACCGTTGCGAGGAGGTTTACTTCTTCAAATCCGTCAATGACCTCTGCCATGTCCGAGACCCGCACAATGGCGCCGCTAGGCATCTGCTTGACGATGATGTTCTCGAACTCTGCCTGGGTGTCAGCCTGGGAGCGCGTGCGGAGCTGGACATTGCCGCCATCGCTGCGGACATTGCCTGCGGAGATGTTTACGGACGTGCCGCTGACAGCCTGAGCCACGTCAGACAGGCTGACACCGTAGCGGCGCAAGGATTCTTCGGAGACTTCGATCGAAATCTCTTCATTGCGGACGCCGAAGAGTTCAACGGAGGGTACGTGGCCAAGCAGGCCGATCTCGCGGCGTGTCGCTTCGGCAAAGTGCTTGAGTTCCTGCTCGGTGACGGTTTCGTCACCGGAGACGGCGATGCGGATGATTTCGTTTCGGCTGCGGAAAACATTGAGCTGGGGTGGCTCAGCGGCACTCGGGAACGTGCTGATCGCGTCGACCTGGCGTTTCAGGTCCTGCAGGAATTCGCCTTCATCAAGATCCTGATTGCCGATGACGATCAGATAGCCGGCGCCTTCGTTCGAAACAGAACGGAGCTCCTTGATGCCCTCGACCGAACTGACGGCCTCTTCCATGCGGACGGTGATCTGCTCTTCGATGTCCTGCGGAGACGCGCCGCGCCAGACGACAGAAATCTGTACGCCAGGGAACTCGACATAGGGTTCAAGCTCGCGCTCCATACGGAAGAAGGCGACGAGGCCTCCGAGGATGATGGCGATCATCAGCAGGTTGGCGGCGACCTTGTTATTGGCCCACCAGCGAATAATTCCCGACATTTCCCGGCCCCCTCTATTCTTCGCTTGCGCTGGTATCGGCGACGAACGCAGTTTCCAACCGATCGACAGGTTTGATTTTCATGCCATTCGAGGCGGCGCGGACAGGTGAGGTTACAATGCGCTCTCCTTCGCCGACGCCTGATGCAAGGATGAGACGCTCGCGTTCGGAGAAGGCGACCTGGACGGGGCGAATTTCGAGTGTTCCATCATCGCGTGCGATAAAGACGCTGTCCTTGCCGCGCAGCGCCGTGCGGGGGAGGACGATACTGTCTTCGAGTGTGCGGCCGTCAATCTCAGCGTCGACAAAGAGGCCCGTGGCGAGCGGTGTGCCATTGTCGGCGCCTTTGCCATAGGGATCCTGGACTTCAACATAGGCGAACAGGACGCGTGTTTCCGGATCAAAGCCGCTATCGGTGCGCGTGATGCGGCCTGTCCATGTATGGGGCACCCCGGCGACCGTGGCAGACAAGGTGACGGGCGGGCCTTTGTGCGTGCTGGTTTCGGAAAAGCCAATGCCGAGCCCGAGATTGGCGAGGTCTGAATCGGTGAGAGCGATGGTGATGTCGACAACGTCGCTGGCGTATATTTCACCAAGGCGAACGCCGGGAGAAACATAGGCGCCGATATTGACGGACTTCTCACGCACGCGGCCTGAGAAAGGGGCAACGATGCGTGTGCGCTGAAGCTGGAGACGTGCTTCATCAAGGCGCGCGCGGGCCGATGCGAGTTGGGCTTCGGCCTGGGCGCGCTGGGGACGGCGAAGCGTAAGGTCGGAGACCTGATCGATGCCGAGCTGCTGAGCGCCCTGAGTGGCGATCTGCCCCTCCGAGATTTCCTGAAGAAGGGCGGTATTCGCCTGTGCGACGGCGGCTTCGGCCTGGACGATGCCCAGTTCGTATTCGCGCGATTCCAGACGGACGAGGGTTTCGCCCTGCTGGAATTGTCCGCCAGCGAGGAATGCGGGAGAGACATAGGCGACGCGGCCACTGATCTCAGAGGCCAGAGTGACTTCGGAGCGGGCTTTGACTTCGCCCTGACCGCGGACCGTGATCGACACTGGCTCGGTCCGCGCGGTCGCGGTCAGGACCGGAAGCGCCTCGATGATGTTGGCTTTTTCCTCAGGGGCCGGCTTGAGTGCCCCCATGGCGACGAAGCCGCCGACAGATCCAACGAGAACGAAGACAGGGAGCGCCAGGAACAGGATCCGCTTGATAAGCAGGCCGAACCTGAAGGGCGGCTTTTGAGCTGTTTCGGTATAGGACATGGTTGAAATACCCAGATTTGACTGTGTTGGCGGGCATTTGGCACCTGTGCGGCGCGCCCCGCCTGATGAGTCTGGATATCACCAAATATATTGAAAAACAATAAGTGATAGGTGATAAACAACAAATAATTGTTGTTTTACGATTTTTCTGGAAGCGCAGGATTCCAAGCGCTGACGCCGCAAAGCGCCGCGATGCCCGGCCTGTGGAAGCATTTTGTATTGGTGAGGTACTTGTGGTGGGTGCCGGATGGCTTAGCGTTCTTCCGGCTGGCAGGCGCTGAGACCGAGTACGGGAACCATGGTCTCCCATCCGTCTTTGCTAACGAGGGACAGCCGGCCGTTTTCAATTCTCTGGCCACCATCCAGGCGTTCGCCAGGACGATAGCTGATACCAACGTTGCCCTTTGCGGACCGGTACGACATTTGGGTCATGAACTGGCCGAAAAGGCTGCCGCCAGAGGAGGTCAGCTGTAGGGTCGTTTCGGTGCCGTCCAAGTTCATGATGGCTGAATCGGCGCCAGCTTCCGCAAAGAAGACAAAGCGGACGGGGGTCGCTTGGGTCCAGAGGAAGAGTCCGCACGAGCCGGGGGCAAGTGTCTGAGAGGGTAGTTCACCTGTCGACTTGATGACTTCGGTTGCGGACGCAAGTTCCGAAGCGGATGACGGTGAACTTGCGCATGCGCCGAGCAGGGCCAGCGCGACCGTGAGGCAGATGGCGGTTGGTGTTGTCCTCATGCCTAGTTCTCCTGAGCCAATGCAGCTTCCTGGAGCAACGTGTAGCCGTTTCCGGCTTTTGTGAAGCCTATCACCGCAAGTGCGGCGTTCGCCTGTTCATCCAGACTCTCGACATGGATGTCCATGCCCGTGCGGCCATCGGTTAGCGTCTTCAATGTGATCTCGAAGCGTTCGCCATTGGGTCCGTCGCCTGTCATGGGCAGCTGCAGAAGGCCGTCAGCGCATTCGGGCGAACCGGTGAGCAGGGGCCAGTCGCGCCCATACTGGACGCCGAGGCGGCGAACGAGGTCGAGTTGGGCATTGCCGCTGGCGTGAGTGCACTGACCTGTGCGGTTGAGCCGGGCTGCTGCATTGGACAGTTTGAGTGTGCCACCGACGCGGCGCAGTTCGTCGTGAAGGCCATCGAGGCGGCTGATGTCGATTTCCGCGCCCAGGCCAGAGAGCGAGATCGATGATGTCGACGCGGCCAGTTTCAGCCGGGCGCGACCTGTGGGTGCGATCCAGTTGACGTCGGATACGATTGCACCGCGAAAAAGGGACAGCGGTGACGCGTTGATGTCGAGGGCGCCGGCCGGTGTACCCCGGTAGGCGAGACCGGTGACCTGACCGTTCCAGATCGTGCCGCGGGCCTGTTGCCAGGAGATGCCTTTATCGACGAGGCCAGCGTTTCGCATCGCGAAAGACAACGGAACGTTGGATGCAATTCCGACGACGAGCGCGGCGGCAAAGACGAGAACCAGTGCGAAACGTTTCATCCGGTGCCTCCGAATTCGAAGCTGGAACGAACGCGCCCTGCGCCGGCATCATTCATGGTGGCCCGGCTGGCTTCAAGGGACGCGTTGGTGCGTAGATCATACAGCCACGCAAATACGTTTTCAGCGCTGGTATCGTCGATCTGTACTGTGACGACGCCTTCGGCGCTGACTTGTAGGCGAGCGATCGAAAGGCCGCGACGTGTAGCGGCTTCAAGAACGGCGCGCCGCCGTGCGTCGGCATCCATCGCGGGGCCAACGGGCGCGCCGACGCCTGTTGCTGGTGACAAGCCACGCGAGGTCATCAGGTCCAGTGTTCGGGAGGCCTGATCCGCCCGAAGCGCGGCGGATGACCGACTGGAGAATAGCGGAACAAGGATGAATTGGAGCAATATGATCAATGCCAGCAAGGCAGCGGCCGCGCCCAGAAGGGTGCGTTCGCGCAGACTGCGTTTGTCCCACCAGTCGATCATCGGGCTGCCTCCAGCGTGAGGTCACCGAGGACCTGGTCGTCCTGCTGGCGGGAATCACCAAGCGAGACGCCAAGTCCTTTGGCTTCGAGCGTACTCTTCAGATCGGCGTCGCTGCCGAAGTCCGGATAGACCATGTTGGCTATGAGGCGTCCGTTCTGGTGGTCGTAGCGCAGGCCCGCGATGGAGACACCGCTATCTGCGGGGATCGCCTCATACAGCAGGGCGGATGCATCGAGGAATGGCAAGCGGCTGGCAGCGGGAACCGTATCCTGATTGCGCACGGCCAAGGCGAGATTAGACGGAACGGGCGTACCAGGAAAGGCGGCCGAATAGGTGTTGCGGGCGTGTTGTTCGAGCACAATCGCGAGACGTGTCATTGCATACGCCTCAAGGCCTGTGACGACCAAAAAGCCGATTGCGGCGGCGGCGGCCATGATGAGCGCGGGGCGCCATGCGCCGATGCGGATGTCAGCCTGTTTGCGACTGGTGAACTGGCCCTGGCGCAGGTCTGTTAGGGCGCCGCCCGCCTCGGCCCACTGTGCGAGCTGAGCGAGGCGCGGGAGTGAGGATGAGTCTGTGACCGGAACGCCGAGCCTGTCGGCAAGTGCAGCGCCGTCGGCCTCAAGGGGCTGAGAGGACTTGCCTGCCATGGCTTTCAATGCGTCGTCGGGCAGCGCAGCATCGGCGGCAAACCGCTGGGTGCCCGTCGAAAACAGGATATAGGGCCCGGCATCGACTGCCATCGGCCTTGCCGGAAGAACGGACACGTCGGCGACGAGGCGGGCCGTCTTGAGACCGGCCATGCTCAGACTGGCCACCCATTCTTCCATCTGGCCGGGATCCACCACATGGATGGGCCGCAGGCCACCTGCGAGCGGTTGACCAATCGCGACATGCGCATCCTCGACCGGGACAGCGAGTTCATCTTCCAGTGCAAAGGCGGCCGACCGCCTCAGTTCAGCTGCGCCTTGAACGGGCAGGCGGACTTCAAAACAGCCCACCTCGGTCGCGGGCACGAAAACGATAACGTCATCTCTGGAGTCGACATCGGCTTCTGCCGCAGACATCAGGCGGATGCCCTTGTCGCTTACGAGTGCGAATTCAGTCGTGCTACCTTCACGGGGCAGGAATGTGTAAAGGCGCCGGGCCATCAGAGTTCTCCCGTCGTGCGCTGAACGAGGCTGGCTTTGCCACCGATACCCACCGCATAGACAAGCTGAAGTGTTTCCTGCGTTGAGCCAGACACGATGCGGGCTGTCAAACGCAGGTTGCTGGGGGCCACGGCAAGGATCGAGTCATTGCGGGCCGCCAGGGCGATGATTTCGATATTCTCGTTTTGCAGGAACGAGTCGACTGATTGCCAGCCTGCGAGGGGCTTGGCGCGAATAGCAGAAAGGGCTTCTTCGCCTGTGAGTTCGGATGAGAATAGCGCGATAAGGAGGGGCGCCTCATCTTCCGTGAGTGTCTCGATATTCAGCGCCGACTGGAAGCGGCTGGGACGGACACAGACCAGGGGACGAAGTGCATCGATGATTTCGGGTGTGAAGCCTTTGATTGCGCGCAGTTCCGTCAGGTTCGCGAGCGGCGCGTTGCCGGGCCGGTAAGGTGTCTCGAGAGTGCTGTAATAGGCGTCCTCGGCGCCGTAGGCGCGGGGGACCTGGTTGTCGTCAATCCAGTCGGCCAGGCTTTCGGAAAGGGCGCGCGCCTCGGTCGGGAATATATCCATTGCTTCGAGAAGCTGCTGAAAACGGATGTGGTTCACGTCGTCTGCTTTGCCTGCAATCGTGTTGAGATTGAAGCAGTTTGAATCGTCGGTGAGCGTGGCCTGGATTGCGCCACGCTCGAACGGCAAGGTCATGGACTGGCCAGTCTCGAGGGCTGCGCGGATCGTGTCATCGTCCATGGCGTAGAGGCGTTCAACCGCAATCGCGCCGAGCGCCTCGGTTGATCGCGCGGCCCAGACGGCTTGCGACCGTTCCGAGGAGACCCGGGCCAGGCTGAGCGAGCGGCCCAGGGCCTCCACGGCAGCAAGCGCGGCCACTGACATGACGGCGACGATCATCAGGATCGACAGGAGGGCAGCGCCTTGATCATTCGGGGTCTTGCGCTGCATCATGACAAGGTACCGAGCATGCAGTTTAGCGTGAGGACGTCGCTGTCGGCGAATGTGACGGTGAAGCGGATCAGGTCGGGATAGTCGCCACTATTGGTTGCAGGCCACGCGTCGAACCACACGCCCTTGCGCCGGTATTGGATTTCGAGCGTTTCAATATCTTCGATCAGGACGCGTTCCACTGTGGGCGTATTCCTGACCGGGTCTGGCCGCAGCCAGGCCTTTCGGATCAGGTTGCCATCTTCGTATGCGTAAGCGACGCGCTGGAGATCGCTCCGCTCACTGCCGATCACGGGATCGGTCCAGCCAGCGCGGACGAAGCTGACCAATTCGCCTGTCTTGTCGCTCTTGAGGCCTTCAAAGCCGATGGCTGGCAGGTAAGCGTCGGGGGCGGCGGAGGGGCGGCGTGTGACTTCGCTGAAATCAGCCCGCATCAGGCCGAAGGCTGAGCCAAGGGAGCGGACTTCGTCCATGCGCGCATCGACCGTGCGGCTGGCTTGCAATGTCTGCATCATCATCAGCGTGCCGGCGGTCGCCAATGTGGCCGTCACCGCGAGCGCGACGAGTGTTTCGACAAGGGTGAAGCCTGCAGTGGAGCGCGTCACTGGTCTGCCCTCAGACTCTGCAGCCGCGCGAGGACCTGTCCTGTTTCGGGTGAGGACACGGTGATCTCCACCATGGACAGTCCTGCTTCCTGTGTGGGTGTAACGGTCCGGTTCCAGTCAAATGTGCGGCCACGCTGGATCGCTTCGCCTGCGACGACGCCAGTGGGCAAGGGCGGTGGCAGGGTCAGGGCATCGGCCATGCGGTTATTGGCTTCGATCTCGGCGAGCGCCCGCAGGTCGACCTGACGTGCACCCTGGGTCGTCTCGCTGCTGAGATGAATCAGGCCAACCGCGGCGATTGAAAAAACACCGAGCGCAGCGAGCACTTCCACGAGCGTGAAGCCGGATTGGGAGGCATGGTCAGGCATTGGGCGCCTCCCACGTGACTTTGCCATCCGGCGCTATTGTCAGGTCGATTGACTTGCCTTTGCGGACCAGCGTGAGCCGTGCCGCCTGCGCCGTTCCGGTCGTGTCGAGGATGATGTCCGGGAGTATTTCCGGGGTGTCGGAAGGGGTGGGTGAAGGCGCGGCAAGGGGACTGCGCCGCGTGTCGAAGGCGACATTGCGGTCGAACTGGACGGCGGCTGGCATAACGATCCACGCTCCGTCCTGCCATTTGACCCTCTGGTAGCCTTCGTCAGTGATTTTCAGGCCCCTGGGGGTTCCGGTGACGAGGGCTAGGTCGATGGCTGCGGTAATGTCATGTTCAAGCCGGGCGGCCGCCTGTTCGAGCGGATCAGCGTGCGGGCGCATGGTCATGGCGACCATGCCAGCGGCGAGGGCCATGATGAAGATCGCGACCAGCACTTCCACCAGAGTGGTGCCTGCATCTTGTGGAAGGGGATGATCACGGTGGAGACTCATCGTTTTGTTGGTCAGTTCCAGTTGCCGATATCGTCGTCGTTCTCAGGCTCGCCGTCGGGACCTGCGGAATAAACGTCATAGGCACCGCCGGATCGTGAGCCTGGTATGGCATAGTAGTAGTCATTGCCCCACGGGTCCTGCTGGATGCGCTTGATGTAGCCGCCGGGACGATACTGGTCTGCCTTGTCGCCATTCGGCGGCGTTTTCAGGGCATTTAGGCCTGCATCTGCACCGGGATAGTTGAACATGTCGAAGCTGTATTGCTCAAGCCCGCTTTCGAGCGCGGCGATGTCAGCGCGCGCGCGGTCGATGCGCGACTTGCTAAGGACCGGGCCAACTGAAATGACCACGGCGGTGGCCAGCAGGGCCATGATGGACACCGTGACCAGCAGCTCGACGAGTGAGAAGCCGGCATCCTTGGTGCGTGTTGCATTTGGCTTTTTGTCTGTGTCGTGGGTCATGTGAGCCTCCTGAATGGATCGCGGCGCTATTGCAGCGCCAGCGTGTTGAGCTGGATGATGGGTAGCATGATTGACAGAACGATCATGCCGACAAGGCCGCCCAGCACAACGATGATGATGGGTTCCATCAGGCTGAGCGCGGTGGATGTGGCATTCTCGAATTCCTCTTCAAGGAATTCCGCTGCACGGGTCATCATGCCCGGCACGTCGCGGCCGGCTTCGCCACTGGCAACCATGTGAACCATCATCGGCGGAAAGGCGCGTGTGCCCTTGAGGGCAGCCGCGAACGACCCGCCCTCGCTGACACGAACGGCAATCTCGTCTGTTGCTTTACGGAAGACGCTGTTCGACATCGCGCCGCGTGCGGCCTGAAGCGATTCCAGAACGGTTGCGCCAGACGATGACAGGGTAGCGAAGATGCGGGCGAAGCGCGCCGCAGAAACCGTGCGTGCCAGGTTTCCGACAATGGGAAGGCGGAGCACAAAACGATCCAATGTCTCGCGCACGCTGGGGGTGCGTATCAGGCGCGCCAAAAGGATTACGCTGACAACTATCCCGATCGCGATGAGCCAGCCCCAATTGCGCAGGAGGCCCGAGAGGCTGATGACTTGCTGGGTGAGCCAGGGCAGGTCTGCATCGAACATGCCGAACTGTTCGACGAGGCGCGGCACGACGAGGATCATCAGGGCGACGACCATGCCGATGGCGAGCGTTGCAAGAAGTGCCGGGTAGATCAGCGCCGATTGGACCTTCTGGCGCAGGCGCCATGTGTTCTCAAGGTAAACCGCCAGGCGCTCCATGACCTCGCCCTGGCGGCCTGACATTTCGCCTGCTGCGACCACCGACTTGAACAAAGGCGGAAACGCGCGCGGGGCTGTGGCGAGGGCATCGGCGAAGCGCGATCCTTCGGTGACCTCGTTCCTGACGCGGTGAAGGATGGCGACCGTTTCCGGTTTTGCATCACTCGCCGCAGCAGTGAGGGCCTGTTCGACGGTCAGGCCGGACTGCAGGAGGACAGCGAGCTGGCGTGCGAGCAAGGCGCGGTCTTTCTCGGATATCCGACCGCCGGCGCCCTTTTTGCCGCGCGCAGTTTTCGCGTTGAGCGGCGAAACTTCGACAGGCATGAGTTCCCGCATGCGCAATTCCTTGCGGGCTGCGCGGGGACTGTCGGCGGAAATGACGCCGCGCATGCGTTTGCCGCCATTGTCGACTGCGACGTATTCAAACGCGGCCATCGCGAGCCTCCTTGCGGCAGACGCGGAGGACTTCGGTTACGCTGGTCTCGCCTGAGAAAACGTAACGACGCGCGTTTTCGATCAGGCGGTGATGGTCGGCAAAGGCAGCCGCTTCGATGGCATCCTCGGTGGCGTCAGCATGGAGCAGGTTGCGTATGGCATTGTCTATAACGAGAAGTTCGTAGATCGCGATCCGGCCGTGGAAGCCGGTATTGCCGCAGGCCAGGCATCCCTTGGGCGTGTAGTGGGTGAAGGAGTCGGCGTGGGGTAAATCGAGGGCATCATATTCTGCCTGTCCCGCCGTTGCAGGCTGCTTGCACACGTCACAAAGCTTGCGCACAAGCCGCTGCGCCATGACCGCGCGCAGCGTGGAGGCCATAAGGTAGGTCTCGACACCCATGTCACGCAGTCGGGTGATCGCGCCAGCGGCGCTGTTGGTGTGCAGGGTCGAAAATGCCAAACGACCTGTGGATGCGAATTCGAAGGCCGCGTCGGCGGTTTCCAGGTCGCGGATTTCGCCGACCATGACGATGTTGAAGTCTTGGCGCAGGATGTTGCGAAGCGCGCGTGCGAAGGTGAGGCCGACCTTGGCGTCCATCTGCGTCTGGCTGATGCCGGGAAGGCCGTATTCCACCGGATCTTCCAGTGTCATGATGTTTACGCTGCCTGTATTGAGGCGCGAAATGGACGAATAGAGTGTGGTCGTCTTTCCTGAGCCGACGGGGCCTGTGACCAAAATAACGCCATTGGGCTGTCCGAGGACTTCATCGAACCGCTGGTAGGTATCGGAATCCATTCCGAGTTCTTCGAGTGTGAGCAGCGCGTTTTGGGTGTCGAGCAGGCGCAGAGCAACCCGCTCGCCAAATCGCGTCGGAAGGATCGCCACGCGCACGTCGATAGAGCGTCCACCGGCTTGGAGTGAGATACGTCCATCCTGCGGGAGGCGTTTTTCGGCAATATCGAGGCGCGCCATGACCTTGATACGGGACACAAGCGGCGCGGCAAGTTTGCGCGGAGGTGTGAGAACTTCAACCAGGTCGCCATCGATCCGATAACGAATGGACAGTTTGTCTTCGAACGGGTCGATATGGATATCCGACGCCCGCCGTTTCATCGCTTCGTAGATAAGGCCGTTGATGAGGCGGATGACGGGAGCGTCGTCGCTGCCACCGAGCAGGTCTGCCGCTTCGGGAATGTCATCGATCAGTCCTTCAAGGCCGCCACGGCTGGCGACGGCCGCTTCGATGTCTGTTGCGCCGAGCGGCCCCTGACTGAATGCGACGGTGAGGGCGCGGTCGAAGCTGGGCGGGTCGAGAGACTCAATGGCGTGTGAGCACCCAAGCGCCCGCCGGGCCTCTACGAGCGCCATGACGTCAGCACCCGTGCGCACACCCACGGTCAGCGTATCGCGATCCGGCAATACGATGAGGCCTTTGTCTTTGGCAAAGGCGTAGGTGAACTGGCGGGAGATGGCGGAGTCTGTGCTCATGGGACTATTGCGGCGGCGGCGCCCCGAGAACTTCACTGACGAAGGCGTCGAGCGAATTGACGTTCGACCCCTTGTCATTCCAGAGTTCCTCGGCCCGTACGAACCGGTAGCTGCGCGAGGTTGCGTCTCTGGCGCTTTGGCGGTCACGTATGACGGTAGGGCGAATGAAGACCATGAGGTTCGTGCGCTTGGTGGCCTTGCCTTCCGAGCGGAACAGGCGACCAGCAATTGGCACATCTCCGAGGATCGGAACTTTTTCGTTCGCGATTGTGTCGGATTGCTGGATCAGGCCGCCGATGACAACAATTTCACCGCTATCGGCCAGAACGTCTGTCGTGATCTGACGCTTGTTGAACACCAGATCTGACGTCGCGGTCGAGATTGCCCCAGCGATGCTGGAGACTTCCTGGTTGATCTCCAAGCGAACAGCGTCGTCAGAGGAGATGCGCGGTGTCACGTCAAGCCGGACGCCGATTTCCTTGCGATCGACGGTTTGATAGGGGTTGGTGTTGTCCGCGCCCAGAACCGTTCCTGTGATGATGGGAACTTCCTGACCCACGAGGAGGGATGAGGTGCCATTATCGAGCGTCATGTTGAACGGCTTCGACAGAACCCTGGAGTTGGTGTCGTTCTCGACGGCCGTAAGAATGGCGCCGAACAGTGTGTCGCCGTCCTGCCCGCCGACGCCAGCGCTGATGCCCGATAGGCCCAGCAGAGAGGTTACAGCGGCGGAAGCGAACGGATTGGAGTCTCCGCTATTGAAGGGGGTGTCGCCGCTCAATGCGCCCGCAAGTGCGAGAAGATTGGGTGCTGACCGTGAGTAGTTTGTCGTCACAAAGGGTACGGATGAATTTCCGGTTCCGCTGAGCAGGAATTGCAGGCCGAGTTCACGTGCGGTGTCGTCGGACATCTCAACAATGATCGCCTCGACGAGCACCTGGGCACGGCGCTTGTCGAGATCCTGGATCACCCGTTCCAGTGTCAAGAGCGTTTCGCCCGGCGCATTTATAACGAGCGAATTGGTGGGGGCGTGGAAGGCAATCGTGCTGGGAGTTATTTCGCCGCCGGCTTCGCCCCGCCTGAACGCCATGGCACCAGCGACCTTTTCGAGGATCGGCACAATATCGGCTGCGTCGGCATTCTTGAGGGAGATGACGCGGAGTGTGTCTTCCACCCGGTCTGTCGAATCCAGCTGTTGCACGACCTTCATGGCGCGTTCGACCATCAGGTCATCACCGCGAATGACGATCGAGTTGCCAGTCTGCGAGGCAATGGCCTGAAAATTCGAAGCGTAGGAGTCGTCACTGCCCCGCCCCTGGAGTGCCATCAGGATGGATTCCATCTCGCTGGACGGGATGTTCCGGAGGGAGACGGTTTCCGTGCGGGTTTTGTCTTCGTCGATTCCGGCGACCAGTTGGCGGATACGCGGAATATTCGAGCCATAGTCCACAATAACCAGGGTATTTGAGCGTGGATTAGCAATAACCTGACCTTGAGCGTCTACGAGCGGTTTCACCATCTGGGCCGCTTCAAGCGCATTGAAGTTGTTGAGGTGAATGATTTCCGTCACGAAGCTGTTCGCCCCCGATGAGCGCGTTCCTGCTTCGCTGACCGCAGACTGCTCGGGGATGATCCGGTACGTGCCCTTGCCTGCCGGGACGGCGGTGAAGCCGTGGACGCGCAGCGTGGAGAGGAAGACGTCAAAGACGCCATCGGTTGTCAAAGGTGAGGACGAGGTGACGGTGACGCGCTTGCCGCGGACATCGGGGTGAACGATGAAAGTGTAGCCGGTCACGATGGATACGTCTGCAATGAGCGAGCTCAACTCCACATCATCAAAATTCAGGACGTGACGCGCAGAGGTCTGCGAAGGCTCTCCGGCCAGCCCGAAGGCGGGCAGGGCAGCGGAGGCCACGAGGAGCGCCGAGAGGCCGAAACGGAAGTTCATTCTAATCTCCCTCAGGGAAGCGAAGCGTGACGGGAACAGAAGCGCCATTGCGCTGAACCGTCAGGGATAGCTCGGCCGCATTCGACAGCCGTTGGGTAAAACTCTGTATTTCTATTTCGGTCACAGGCCGACCGTCGAGTTGCGTGATGATGTCTCCGGACTCCAGTCCTGTGCCGGACAAGGCCGAGGTCGCACCCGGTGTCGTGATACGATAGCCGGTCAGAATGCCGTCTCTTAGCACCGGTGATACGTCAAGCGATGCCAGGAGCGCAGCATCTATCGTCGCTGGCGATTGCGAAACAACCGAGGGGCGTAATCCGCCCTCGACCATTCCGTCTTGTCCTGGAAGCGACAAGACAGCCAAAGTGTCGCTATTGCTCTCCATCATCAGCGTCTCGAGTGCGCCTCCCTTGCGGAGAAGAACCCTGTCGGGAAGGACGCGGTCCAGCGTGACGCCGTCTATAATTGTATCGCCCGGCACAAAGCTGCGCGCCTGCTTGTCAGACATCTGTATGATGGCAATTGCAGTCACGCCTGGTGCGCTTTCATCCGAACCGGACGTGATGGACCTGAGACCTTTCAACTTGAGATTCAGTGTTGTGGGTGGCGCATTGGGAACTATGCCCGTTCCCGCTGTGCCATCAGGCTGCCCGAAACGATTTATGCGCGTCAGCAGCGTGATGTCGCCGTGCAGGGATTGAGCGTCGCCGGCGCCGGTTTGCGTCATCGCGAACTGGGGCAGGGGACGGCTTACCGCGCCAGACCGGTCGACCGTGATCCACAGGATGCGCGCCACCAGCAGACCCAACAGGGCAACGAGCACCATTTCGATCACCAGCCGCACACGTGGCAGGATCTGAACGGCACTCATGGAGAGTTTCGCTAGCGGACTCATATTCGTGTTCAAACGGCCTCTTCCAGTGAAGACATTAAGTATCGTCGACGGCATCTTGACCCGGTCCGCCCAAACGTCGCCAGGTATTTGAAGTGTTGATGCAGCAATCAGGCCAACCGTGCCAAACAGAATTACAGTACATCATTGTAATGATTTAAAACATAGCGCTCGATCGACCGCTGCAGGCCAATCGGCCATCGCCGAAATACCTGCGGCACACAGTCAGAATAGCAGGTTTGCGGGCACGTTCAGTGCTTCTGACAGCCTCCGTGCGGTTTTGAGGCCGAAAGTCTGACCTCGCTCAATTGCCGAAATATGATTGGGCCGGATGCCGCACAACTCGCTTAACTGGCTCTGCGTCAACAGGCGCAGTTCGCGTAAGACGCGAACCGGGTGTTCGCCGGCGTCGATCCTCCGCTGGGCCTCTTCGGGGATTTCCGGCAAAGTGGAGGGCAGCTGGGCTAACGCCTTTTCCAGCTCTGCGACTTTTGCCTCCAGATCAATGAGTCGACCTTCGATCCCGTATATTAAGTCCTGATCACTCACCAAATTCGACCCCTGAAGTTGCGTTGCTGCCCCTGTCCTTTATTTCGGGTGGATAGTCTGGATTTAACGCGCGCACATGTCGGTTTTGCGAACCTTTTGTGACCACGTAGACAGTCGTCAGTATACGAATAAACTACTGGAAGATAGACTTTCAAGGCCAGGTCCGAGCCTGTCTTTAAACTGCAATATTTCCGTTAATTGATTGTCACGCCGCAGCGCTATTCAGCGCAAAGCTGGCCCGCGATCGGGTAGGGCCGGGCTGATGGAATCGATGAGGGGTTATCATGATTTTTCGCACTTCAGTGAGCGCGCTCACATTATGTCTACTTGCGGCGTGCTCGCAGGGAAGCGATATCGCATCGCCGGGCGCGGCCAATCCAGGCACACCGCCGGGTGGCGGATCTGGTGGTGGCAGCGGTGGTGGCTCTTCGTCCGCGGAATGCCCAACAGGCTTCACTGAAGGTGATGTAGTCGGCGGCTTTACGACGTGTAACCTCACTGGCACGTACCTTGCGGACCTGACGCTTCCTTTTGTCGATGGCGTGGCTTACGCCATTGATGGACGCGTGGACATTGGCGTCGATGTCGGAGCTGATGGGGCGAAAGCAGACGGCACGGCTGCGACTTTGACGATTGAGCCCGGCGTAACAGTGTTCGGTCGCGCTGGTGCCGATTTTATTGTGGTCAATCGTGGTTCGCAGATCGATGCAGACGGCACTGCGACAAACCCAATCGTTTTCACCAGCGCTAATGATCTTGTGCGCCGTGCGGCAAACGCCAACGATTTCGGTGGTGACAATATTGGCGAATGGGGCGGCCTCGTGATCCTAGGCCAGGCGCCGATCAATCGCTGCCGCGATGCTTCCACGCCAGCGACCGTGTCGTGCGAAAACGTCATTGAGGGCGTCAGCAATCCTGAGGCTGTCTACGGTGGCGCCAATTCGACTGACAATAGTGGCACGCTCCGTTATGTGTCACTCCGCTTCTCCGGCTTTGCCATCGGAACCGGCAACGAGCTAAACGGCATTTCTCTGGGCGGCGTCGGATCGGGCACGACCATGGATTATGTGCAGGTTCACAATAGTTCCGATGATGGCATAGAGTTTTTCGGCGGCACAGTTAATGCACGTCACCTTGTGCTGACCGGCAATGATGATGACTCGCTCGACACCGACAACGGCGTAAGCAGCAGCATTCAATATGTTGTCGTCAAGCAGCGCGAGCTTGGCGGTGACAACATGGTCGAGGCAAGCAGCGTGGCGGGTGTATCGCCTGCGTCAAACACCAAAATCTCGAACTTCACCTTTGTTGGCAACAATTCCGGCAATGCCCTGCGTATGAACACCGGATCGGTCGGCACTTACGTCAACGGTGTTGTGAGCAACCCTTCCGAATGCTTCCGCTGGGAAGATTCGGCAGGCAACGGCACAGCTGGCTACCAGGCGGGTGCGGATCCGGCGTTTGCGTCGGTCCTTTTCGATTGTACGGCGGGTCTCGCAACGTCGAACTCCGACACGGCCGCGGCAACTTCATCCGTCGCAGCAGACGCGAATAATTCGACTACAGCGCCTAGCACGCTTGCGGCCAGTTATTTCCCTGGACCAAACGAAGCTGCTGTGGCGCCTTTCAGCACGGCGCCACTTGGCTCTTTCTTTGAGCCTACCACCTATATCGGTGCCTTCGGTCCTTCCGAAACAGAAACCAATAGCTGGGCCAGTGGCTGGACCTTTGGCCTTTTCCCGGCTCCGACCTGCCCGACAGGCACAACGGATTCCGGTGTCTCCATCAGTGGTCAGACAGTGTGCCGTATCTCCGGTACGATCACATCTGATGTCCAGCTGACCCGTGGCAACCTCTACGAAGTGGTTGGTCGCCTGAATGTCGGCGTGGATGTTGGTGCTGACGGTGCTGCAGTCGACGGTGATCCAGCCTCTCTGACGATCGAATCCGGCGTGACCGTGTTCGGCGGCAGCGGCCTTGACTATATCGTCGTGAACCGTGGCTCGCAGATATTCGCCAATGGAACCAAGGAAAACCCGGTCACGATGACATCTGAAGCCGATGTCACGGGCACCCAGCCAAATGCTGCAGAGGCCATCGGCGAGTGGGGCGGCCTTGCGATACTCGGGCGGGCACCGATTAACCGGTGCCGTGTCGCTGCGACGCCTGCGACGATCAACTGCGATAACGTGATCGAGGGGGTGAGCAATCCGGACGCTGTCTACGGCGGAGCAACTGCTGATGATAATAGCGGTTCGCTGCGTTACCTGGTGTTGAAGCATTCGGGCTTTGCATTGGCCCCCGGCAATGAACTCAACGGCATCAGCCTCGGCGGTGTTGGCACGGGAACGATTGTTGACCATGTCCAGGTTCACAACAGCTCTGATGATGGCATGGAGTTCTTCGGCGGCACGGTGAACGCAAAGCACCTCATCCTGACCGGCAACGATGATGACTCGCTGGACACGGACAATGGCTTCAGTGGCAGCCTACAGTATGTCATCGTCAAGCAGCGTGCGGCTGGCGGCGACAACATGGTCGAAGCCAGCTCGGTTGCCGGCATCTCGCCAGCCTCCGACGCCAAGGTTTCCAACTTCACATTTCTTGGTGGTGCAGGCGGTAACGCATTCCGCCTGAATACCGGCACGATTGGAACCTACGTCAATGGCGTGGTGAAGGAAGTCACGGAATGCTTCCGCTGGGAAAGCTCGGCTGGCAATGGTGTCGCTGGCTACCAGGCGGGTGTGGACCCTGCGTTCAACTCGGTCCTGTTCGATTGCGCGGCAGGTCTCGAAGTGGCCGGATCGGATATTGGGGCGGCTTCTGCGTCAATCGCAGCCGGCACGAACAACTCCACGGCAACAGCAAGCACGTTGACGTCTGACTTCGTCAACGGCCCGGCCGAGTCGGCTGTCACTGCCTTTGATGTGACCGGGCTTTCGACTGATCTTGAGCCAGTTGATTACATCGGTGCCGTCAAGGACAGCACCGACACCTGGTGGCAGGGCTGGTCGTGCGGTCTTGAAGCCAGCGACCCTTGTTGAGTTGAGAACCGCCGGGATGGCCGCGCCGCGTGCGTGCGCCATCCCGGCACTTCCCATTTTTAGCCGAACAAGGACGCACTCAAATGAAAGCGCCTGAACCACGGCAAGCTAGGTCAAGAAAAATGTCCAATATTCCAGTCAGATTCAAATGGTTGCTATCTACAGCAATCGTTCTCGCCCTGGTGCCCATGTCGGTCGCTCAGGAGACTGCCAGCACCCCCGAAACGCCAGAAGACAGCCGCACGCTTCAAACCGTCGTGGTGCGTGGCCAATTCATACCTGAGCCGCAACGTGAAACATCGCAGGTCGCCACGTTCCTTTCGACAGAAGACCTCTCCCGACAGGGCGATTCCAACGCTGCGCTCGCATTAACGCGCTTGAGCGGCCTGAGCATCGTGTCGGGCAAGTTTGCTTATGTGCGCGGCCTTGGCGATCGATACTCGTCAGCCCTTCTCAACGGATCGCCCCTGCCGAGCCCCGAGCCGCTACGCAGGACCGTTCCACTCGACCTGTTCCCTTCGAGCATCCTGTCGGGCGCGGCTGTTCAGAAGACATATTCGGCAAATTACCCCGGCGAATTTGGTGGCGGTATCATCGACTTGCAGACGCTTCGTCAGCCGGCTGAAAACTTCCTCACCGTCAAAGCCGGTATTTCGGCGAATACGGAAACGACCGGCGCAGATGGCTTCTACGTTCGTGGCGGTGATCTTGACTGGTCCGGCTATGATGACGGACTGCGCGACATTCCAGGTCCTCTCGCGGCACTCGTGTCTTCGGGCCAGCCGCTTAACACTCAGTCTCCCGCGCAAGTCGAGATTGTCGGCGAGAGCCTTGTCAATTCGCCCCTTTCAGTGATCCAGCAGGGCGAGCTTGGCCCGAATCCGAACGGATCCATCGAGGGTGGTCTCATTCTGGACAAGGGTCAGTATGATATCGGCCTGATTGGTGTGGTTGGATTCGACTCGGGTTGGACCACCAAGGATGCAACGCGCCAATTCGTCGAAGGGGGCGTAGTTGGCAGCGACCAGCGCCAAAGGACGACGACCTATGATGCGACGCTGAACGCTCTCGGTTCTGGCTCAATCGGCTGGGGTGAGAACGAAATCCAGGCCACGCTGTTCTACGTGCATACGACGTCGAAGCAGGCAGAGATCACAACCGGCACGGACTTCAACGCGCCGGGCGCTACGGGCGAAATCTTCGACGAATCGTCCGGCTGGTTTGAGCGTGAGCTCAGTTTCGTCCAGTTGCGCGGTGACCATATGGTTGGCGATGTCGATTTGAGCTGGCGTGGTGCCTATGCCGTATCGACCCGGGACGCACCTTATGACCGTTCCTTGCGTCGCACGCCAGATGCCAATGGTGTTCCATTATACTCGACCGCCAATAATTACGGCATCATGTTTTCTGACCTGGAAGATACGATTGCGAGCTTTGGTGCAGACGCATCCTATACGGCCGATATCGGCAACACGCGTGAACTGGTTTTGTCGGGTGGTTTCGATGTGGCCTCGACAGAGCGTGACTACAACTTCATGTCACTTCGGTTTGTTGGCGGCAACGCGATACCAGTCGACGTACAGTCCGCTCGCCCGGACTATCTTTTCTCACCGGACAATATCGGCCCTGGGCGGTTTGTGCTGCAGGAAGTCATCACGCCGAATGATTCCTACTCCGCGGGTCTCGACGTGAATGCGTTCTACGTCGAGACGGACCTCGACATTCTTGATTTTGTCCGGGGTACAGTTGGCTTCCGCTACGAAGACGCCGAGCAAACCGTGAAAACATTCGATCGCTTCGGCAATCCGGGCGCAGGTGACGTGAATCTCAGCAATGACTACGTGCTGCCATCGTTTACCCTGACCTGGAATTTTGCAGACGATGTTCAGCTGCGGGCAGGTTACTCGCAAACAATCGCGCGGCCGCAATTTCGCGAGCTGGCTCTTTCTTCGTTCACCGATCCCGAGAATGGTCGTGTGTATCGAGGTAATAGCGGCCTGCAGGACAGCGAGCTGAAAAACTATGACGCGCGTCTGGAATACTATCTGGGCCGCAATCAGTTCATAACGGCTGGGGCGTTCTACAAGGACATCAAGAACCCGATCGAGGAAGTGCAGTATTCCACCGCTTCCTTCGTATTCGAGACGACCTTTATCAACAGCCCGAAGGCAGAGCTGTACGGTGCCGAACTTGAATACCGAACAAATTTCAGCATGCCGATTTCCAACGATTGGTTCGATGACCGCGAATGGCTGTTCTCGGCTAACTACACGTACACGGCCTCAGAAGTTCAGGCGCAGCCAGACGATCTGGTGTTTGACCCGATTTCGCGTACACCGCGGGCAGCCTCCTTGTACGGGCTTGACGGGTCCGACCTGCAGGGGACGCCGGAAAACATCCTCAACGTCCAATTCGGTTGGGAAAGCGACGTGGACCAGTTGACCCTGCTTCTTGGCTGGGTTGACGACCGTATCCTGCAGCGCGGTTTCGGAATCGGAGCGGCAGCCCTGCCAGATGTGATCGAAGAGCCGGGTGTTCAACTCGACCTCGTTTTCAACAGGACACTCACTTTGGGTGGACGTGATGTCGAACTAGGCATCAAGGGTCGCAACCTGCTTGGCGAGAAGCATGCCGAATACCAGATGACAGAAGGCGATGTCGGACGAACCGAGTTCAACACGTACGAGCGTGGCACGACCTTCTCGGCAAGCCTGTCGACGACCTTCTAGGCGGTCTGTTCCGATAAAAACAAAACCCCGCGAGGCACCGAGCCTCGCGGGGTTTTTCGTTTTTGGGTAAAAGGCTTGGCTTAGGCTTTGCCAAACACCCGTGCGAAAATTGTATCGACATGTTTGAAGTGATATTCGAGGTCAAACAGGTCTTCGAGTTCTTCGTTGGTCAGTTTCGCAGACACTTCTGGGTCGGCTTTCAGCAGGTCGAGCAGGTTGCCTTCGCCGCGCCAGGTGCGCATCGCGTTACGCTGAACCAGCGAGTAGGAATCCTCGCGACTTACACCATGTTCGACGAGCGCGAGCAGAATACGTTGCGAATTGTGAAGCCCGCCCATGCTTTCAATCGTACGCAGCATGTTCTCAGGATAGATGACCAGATTTTCAACCACACCAGCCAGGCGGTGAAGGGCAAAGTCCAGATGGATTGTGGCGTCAGGACCAATGCCGCGTTCGACGGACGAATGGGAGATATCGCGTTCGTGCCAGAGCGCAACGTTCTCAAGGGCTGGCGTGACGGCAGAACGAACGAGCCGCGCGAGTCCTGTCAGGTTTTCCGTGAGCACGGGATTACGCTTGTGTGGCATCGCCGATGAACCCTTCTGGCCGGGGGAAAAGAACTCCTCCGCTTCCAGAACCTCGGTGCGCTGCAGGTGACGCACTTCGGTTGCAAGGCGCTCAACCGACGATGCGATCACGCCCAACACAGCGAAAAACATCGCGTGACGATCACGTGGAATGATCTGCGTAGAGACAGGTTCGATGGTGAGGCCGAGCTTGGCTGCGACGTGGGCCTCGATGGCCGGATCAATATTCGCGAATGTGCCGACCGCGCCGGAAATTGCGCATGTGGCAATTTCTTCGCGAGCCAATTCGAGACGGGTGCGGGAGCGGGCAAATTCAGCGTAGAATGTCGCCAGCTTAACACCGAACGTGGTGGGTTCTGCGTGGATGCCGTGGCTGCGGCCAATGGTGGGCGTGAGCTTATGTTCGCGTGCGCGCTTTTCGAGTGCAGCCAGGACACGGTCCAGACCGGACATGAGCAGATCTGCAGCGCGAACCAGCTGAACGCTCAGGCAGGTGTCCAGGACATCCGAAGATGTCATGCCCTTGTGCAGGAAGCGGGCTTCGTCGCCGACATGTTCTGCGACATTGGTCAGGAAGGCGATGACGTCATGCTTCACTTCGCGTTCGATCGCGTCGATGCGATCGACTTCGAATGCGCCACGATCACGAACGGCTTGTGTCACGCCTGTCGGAATGAGGCCGAGATTTTCCATTGCTTCAGCCGCGAGCATCTCGATTTCGAGCCAGATGCCAAAGCGTGTCTCAGGGGACCAAATTTCAGCCATTTCAGGACGGGTGTAACGGGGAATCATATCGCGCCTCTTTGATTGTCAGGCCCGTATAGCCCGGAATCGATTGAATGCCAGTGCCAGCGCGCCGCACGAATCATATCGCGTCAGGGCTGAACAGTCTGGCCGCTATCGGGGAGCTGGTCTAAACCAGCGTTCGCGGCAGCATAATTGAAGCCAAGGGACTGAAGACGGATGAGGCAACGAAGCATGAGAAGATTGATTGTCGCCTTGATGGCAGCCAGTGCGTTTTCGGGATTGGCGTTTGCGCAGGATGGTAACGCCTATCCGCCAGCTTCGGACGCCGGTTCGTGCTTCGCGCGGGTTCTGATTCCAGAAACCACCGAGGTCGTCACAGAGCAGGTGATTGATCAACCTGAGCGGACCGAAGTCAGCGTTATTCCGGCCGTGTTGGAGACCTACACGCAAGAGGTTTTGGTGAAGGAGGCGACCAAGACCTACACTGTCGTGCCAGCCCAGTTTATCTCCCAGACAGACCAAATACTGGAAACGCCGGAGCGCATTGAGGCGGTCGTCATACCGGCCGAGTTTGAGACCTATACCGAAAACGTGCTCGTGAGACCCGCCTATACAACCTGGAAGCCGGGCGCCGGTCTGTATGGACGAAGCGTCCCCGTTGCGGATGGGGATGTCGGTTCTGCGGTGCCGACCGGGGAGTTGTTGTGCCGTGTGGAAGTGCCGGCCCAATATGAAGAAGTCACGCGCATGCGTCTGATCCATCCTGAGCAAACAAGGACAGAGGTTATCCCCGCCGTTTATCGCGCCGTAACCAGGCAAGTTGTCCAATCGCCTGCACGGGTCGTGGAAGAAGAGGTTCCCGCCGTCTACGAAACCATGACCTTGCAAAGAGTGGTCACGCCGGCCCAGGAGGAGACCATCGTGATTCCGGCAACCTACCGCACTGTGGAAAAGCGCGTCGTGACCGGCGGAGGGAGTGTCGAGTGGCGCGAAGTCCTGTGCGATACGAATGCGTCACCCGGCAAGATCAAAGAAGTGCAACTGGCGCTGAGCGCCAAAGGCTATAGCGTGCCGACGGATGGCGATTTCGGTCCAGCAACTCTCAAGGCGATGGAAGAATATCAGCGAGCAAATGGGCTGCCGGTCGGCTATCTGACGGTCAGTACCGTAGAATCCCTAGGTGTTTCAGTGGATCAGCCCAATTAACACTGGAATGAGTCTTTTCGCGACACCTCCAATGGACGCAGGTGCTGCCAGACAGCATGAACGAGGAACTTTATGGCCCGATCCCATTTTCATCGTGAACACCACCAGCTTTCCCGCATCGGTTGGATGCGGGCTGCCGTGCTTGGCGCGAATGACGGGATCGTCTCCACCGCCAGCTTGATCATCGGGGTTGCATCGGCCTCGGCCGGGCAAGGTGAGATCGTGGTCGCAGGTGTGGCAGCACTGGTCGCGGGTGCCATGTCGATGGCGGCAGGCGAGTATGTCTCAGTCAGCTCGCAGTCGGATGCCGAGCAGGCGGAGCTGGCCAAAGAGCGGCAGGAACTGATCGACTTGCCCGACGCCGAACATGCGGAACTCGCCGGTATTTACGAGGAGCGCGGTCTGAAGCCGGAGACAGCAAAAGAGGTGGCGAGCCAACTGATGGCAGACGACCCTCTGCGGGCGCATGCCCGCGACGAACTCGGCATTACGGACCTTAACGTGGCGAAGCCGGTGCAGGCAGCGATTTCATCAGCCATTTCGTTTTCGGTCGGGGCGGCCCTGCCTCTGGCGCTCGTCTGGCTCGTGCCGCTCGGCATGCTTGTGCAGATCGAAGCGGCGGCATCGCTGGTCTTCCTGGCATTGCTCGGAGCTGTCGGGGCGAAGGCGGGCGGCGCCGGCATTTGGAGGCCGATGCTTCGGGTGATGTTCTGGGGTGCGTTGGCCATGGCGCTTACAGCCGGGATTGGCCATCTGGTCGGCGGCGTTATTTAGACGAGGCTTGCCCGGTGATCGCCTGAAAAAGAAAACCCCCGGCACTTTTCAGTGTCGGAGGTCTTGTTTTGCGCGTCGGGCGTGAGGCTTATGCCTTCGCCATTTCGGCTTTCAGGTTTTCCGAGACTTTCTCAATGAAGCCTTCGGTTGTCAGCCATTCCTGATCCGGGCCGACGAGGAGTGCGAGATCCTTGGTCATGAAGCCGGCTTCGACAGTTTTCACGATGGTCTCTTCGAGCGTCTTCGCGAAGGCCTGCACGTCTGGCGTGCCGTCCATACGGCCACGGTGGCTGAGGCCTTGTGTCCACGCATAGATCGAAGCGATCGAGTTGGTCGAGGTCGCTTCGCCCTTCTGGTGGTTGCGATAGTGGCGCGTGACCGTGCCGTGAGCCGCTTCAGCTTCAACCGTGTTGCCATCGGGCGTCATCAGCACGGAGGTCATCAGGCCGAGCGAACCGTATCCCTGGGCCACGGTGTCGGACTGAACGTCGCCGTCATAGTTCTTACAGGCCCAGACGTAGCCGCCGGACCATTTCATGGCAGCCGCGACCATATCGTCGATCAGGCGGTGTTCGTAAGTGCCGCCGAAGGCCTTGAACTTGTCAGCAAATTCCGCGTCGAAGATTTCCTGGAACAGGTCCTTGAAGCGACCATCATAGGCCTTGAGGATCGTGTTCTTGGTCGACAGGTAGACCGGCCACTTGCGTTGGAGGCCATAATTGAAGCTGGCGCGGGCAAAGTCGCGGATCGACTGGTCAAGGTTGTACATGCCCATCGCGATACCGGCTTCAGGGAAGTCGAAGACCTCTTTTTCGATCTTGTCGCCATTCTCACCGACCCAGGACATGGTCAGCTTGCCCTTGCCGGGGACGAGGAAATCCGTGGCCTTATACTGGTCTCCGAAAGCGTGACGGCCAATGACGACAGGCTTCGTCCAGCCTGGAACAAGGCGTGGGACGTTGGAAATCACGATGGGTTCGCGGAAGACGACGCCGCCGAGAATGTTGCGGATCGTGCCGTTCGGGCTGCGCCACATCTTCTTGAGTTTGAACTCTTCGACACGCTGTTCGTCTGGCGTGATCGTGGCGCATTTGACCGCAACGCCGTATTTCTTGGTGGCTTCGGCCGCGTCCAC
>TARA_R110000751_G_scaffold15290_2_pt1 | contig 72911 bp, 67 predicted proteins | sample TARA_R110000751 | Tara Oceans TARA_R110000751 (sample SAMEA4398001) | marine metagenome | biome: Polar Biome; feature: [MES] marine water layer (ENVO:01000295) within the mesopelagic zone...; material: water (ENVO:00002006), including particulate matter (ENVO:01000060) such as...... | reverse complement strand
GAATAATCGGCTGGTTGCGGGAACAGGATTTGAACCTTCGACCTTACGTGGATAATACGAGCGAGCCCGTGGGCAACTATGCTTTTGATAAAATACTTTAGAAAAATCGGCTGGTTGCGGGAGCAGGATTTGAACCTACGACCTTTCGTGGCTATAAAAAGGAGCCCGAGGGCGATTGTATTTAAGAGTTTTTGAAAAATCGGAATTTGGTTGCGGGAGCAGGATTTGAACCTACGACCTTTCGTGGCTATAAAAAGGAGCCCGAGGGCGATTGTATTTAAGAGTTTTTGAAAAATCGGAATTTGGTTGCGGGAGCAGGATTTGAACCTACGACCTTTCGTGGCTATAAAAAGGAGCCCGAGGGCGATTGTATTTAAGAGTTTTTGAAAAATCGGAATTTGGTTGCGGGAGCAGGATTTGAACCTACGACCTTCGGGTTATGAGCCCGACGAGCTACCAGACTGCTCCATCCCGCGTCCGATTCGAGCCGCAAGATAGCGACAATAACGCCAGTACGCAAGCTAAGTTTGCTAAAACTTATCTGACTGCTTATAAAACCAGCACGGTTGTTTTTTATTTGTTCAATTAATCAAAAATGCCGCTCATTTTAGTGAGCGGCATTTTTATAAAACAGTGGTTTCGTCAATACGAAGGTAAGGGTGAGTTTTTACCCTTGATACTTCTGCATCACCAAAGTGGCGTTGGTGCCACCAAAACCAAAACTGTTTGACATGACAGTGGTTAATTTACTCTCACGAGTTTCAGTCACTACATCCATGCCTTTAGCTTGTTCGTCTAGATTCTCAATATTAATAGACGGAGCAATAAAGTCGTTTTCCATCATCAAAATACTGTAAATCGCTTCATTAACTCCAGCGGCTCCAAGCGCATGACCTGTCATGGCTTTAGTGGCACTTAGTGGTGGCGTGGTATCACCAAACACTTCACGAATAGCCCATAACTCCTTCACATCACCTACTGGCGTAGACGTACCGTGAGTATTGATATAATCGATAGGTTTATCTAAACCCTGCATGGCTTGTTGCATACAACGTACTGCACCTTCACCAGAAGGCGCCACCATATCTGCGCCGTCTGAGGTAGCGCCATAACCAATAACTTCAGCATAAATTTTGGCACCGCGCGCTAAGGCATGTTCAAGCTCTTCAACTACCACCATACCGCCACCGCCAGCACCAACAAATCCATCACGCTCTGTATCATAGGTACGAGATGCTTTAGTTGGATCGTCGTTGTACTTAGTAGACATGGCACCCATAGCATCAAACTCAGCAGATAAGGTGTAATGTAATTCTTCACCGCCACCGGCAAAAATAATGTCTTGTTTGCCTAATTGGATTTGCTCTAACGCATTGCCAATACAGTGGGCACTGGTTGAACAGGCTGAACTAATAGAGTAATTCACACCTTTGATTTTAAAGGGAGTGGCTAAACAAGCTGATACAGTGCTGCCCATACAACGGGTCACCATGTATGGCCCAATACGTTTTACGCCTTTCTCGCGCAAAATATCTATGGCTTCAACTTGGTTTTTTGAAGATGCACCGCCAGAACCGGCAATAATTCCAGTTCTTACGTTAGAGACCATATCTTCGGTTAAGCCAGAATCTGCAATAGCTTGCTCCATAGCAATATAAGCATACCCTGCCGCTTCGCCCATAAAACGTAATATTTTACGGTCAATATGGTCTTTGATATCTAAATCAACTTTACCCCAAATTTGGCTACGCATACCCGATTCCGCAAATTCTTCGGAAAAAGTAATACCCGAACGACCTTCTCTTAGAGAGGTTGTGACTTCATCTTTATTGTTTCCAATACTGGATACTATACCTAGCCCAGTAATTACCGCTCTTCTCATGTTTAACCCTTCAGGAAAAATTTGCCATATTCTAATGAATTTACTCAGCCAACTGGTCTGCTTTCAGCGTACACGTGTTAGCTTAAATATAAAATCTTATCCTTGCAAATTATAACTGCGATTGTTGTGAAAAAGCACATGTATAATACCCTGTGTTTTTTACTTGTGACAATTATAGAGTGTAATTAATTTGACTATTACTAATGCAAACATTCGTTTTAATGAAAATGGCACCCCTTATGCCACTGAATTTGAAGATCTCTATTTTTCTGATGCCCAAGGCATTGATGAAACTACCCACGTGTTTGTTAAGAATAATAAATTATTAGAGCGCTGGAAAGATTACTCAGCACCACTATTTACCATTGCAGAAACAGGTTTTGGTACAGGTCTTAATGTTTTGGTGACTATCTTATACTTCCATAAATTTGTTCAACAAGTCGATAGTCCGGCCTTTAGATTACATTTTATTTCTATCGAAAAATTTCCTATCAGTCATGCTGACTTAACTCAAGCCCTCGCTCTCTATCCTCAGCTAAAACAATATGCCGATGCTTTACTTGCACAATACCCTATACCTGTAGCCGGATGCCATCGCCTATGCTTTCTCGGAGGCAAAGTGACTTTGGACTTGTGGTTAGGCGATGTGCATGACGTGTTACCACAAATTGAAAACAAACCTCTGGGGCTAGTAGACAGCTGGTTTTTAGATGGATTTGCGCCTAGTAAAAATCCAGATATGTGGACCCAAGGATTGTTTGAAAACATGGCGTTATTAGCCAAAAACAACTGCCACTTCGCGACTTTTACCGCCGCAGGCCATGTTAAACGAGGTTTACGAGAAGCGGGGTTTACCGTAACAAAACAACCGGGACATGGCCGCAAGCGAGATATGTTGGCGGGCTTAATAGATAAGTCTGCAGACAACCTAAGTCGCCTCCCCTATTTCACTCGACTACCCGCAACGATAAGCGCAATACCAAAAATTGCGATTATTGGTGGTGGTTTGGCTGGGGCAAACTGCGCGTACGCCCTGAGTAAAAGAGGATTGTCAGCCACACTTTATTGTAAAGAAAATACTTTGGCCCAAGGGGCATCGGGTAATGCCCAAGGTGGTTTTTATCCGTTATTAAACGCACAAGCAGGGCATGGTAGTCAAATTCAGGCCTTGGCTTTTAATTTTGCGAGCACCCTGTATCAACAATTAATAAGCCAAGGCTTTGACTACAGCCATCAGTGGTGCGGTACCTTACAACTGGGTTTTAACGATAAGGTAGTCAGTCGTTATCGTAAATTAGTGGAAAACCAAACATGGCCAGAGGCTATGTTACATTGGGTTGATCCTCAACAAGCCACACAACTAGCCAACCTAGATTTACCCTATCCGGGTTTATTTATTCCTCAAGGCGGATGGATTAATTTACCTGAGTTAGTTGCGCAACTGGCCAAAGCAGCTGACGCTACAGTGGTCCCCAATAAACATCTCAAGTCCCTAGTGCAGAGCAATGATACTTGGCAATTGAGCTGGCAAGATGGCAGCCAAACGCGTGCTGATATTGTGATCATGGCAACCGGCAGCGATAGCGCCGATTGTCAGCAAATGTCGCAGTTACCCTTCCGATTAATTAGAGGCCAAGTAGAAGCCATACGCAGTCAAAATGAGCTAGCAAAACTATCCACAGTATTGTGCCATAAAGGCTATTTAACCCCAGCGTGGCAAGGGTCTCATGCGTTGGGATCAACTTATATTAAGGATGATAAAAACTGCGATTATCGAGGTTCAGAACAACAAGTTAATCTGGCAATGCATCAACAAGCGCTTAGCAAATGTGACTGGTTAGAGGCTATTGAGCCCACCACAAATGGCCGAGCATCTATAAGATGCAGTACCCCTGACCACTTGCCTATGGTGGGGGCAGTACCTAATATCAGTGCACAAACCCAGCAGTATCATGATTTGTATAAAGCCTTACGTGCCCCAAATTACCCGCAACCTATTAATCACAGCAACTTGTTTATGCTTTGTGGTTTAGGTTCAAGGGGATTAACCACTGCGCCACTTTGTGCCGAAATTTTAGCGAGTCAGATAGTAGACGAACCTTTGCCGTTACCCAATCACTTGTTAGACGCCTTAAACCCCAATCGATTTTTAGTGAGAGGACTTATCCGCCGCCAGACATGAAGATATTTTCAGTTTTCTAACTTGGGTGTATACTTTTTAACCAACAGTTACAGAAAAGCCACCTCTGATAATGGACTGAATTGTTATGAGCGAACCCAAAAAGTCGTTTTTTCAAACCTTTACTGGCGTAGTTACGGCCATTACCTCATTGATCATTGCCATTACCGGTTTATATGCGGCAACGGGAGGTTTCAGCTTTAATTCTGGCTCTACCCCTGACCTAAAGTCGGTGGTTAATGAGACCGATCAACAGCACTTAAACAAACTTCAGGCTTTAAAAAGGCAAAAAGAGCTGGATGATTTACGTATTTATCAAGAAAAACAAAAACTGATAGCCGAACAAGAATTAGCAGCCCTTCGAGCTAAAAACGCTGAACTAAATCAAGGTGTCACTAATCAACCTGACAATTTTTCCGAAACCAGACTGCCAGAAAACTATTCACAGTTTAATGCCGTTAGTAATATTGCTGGTCGGTGGAATTATACGAATGCCATGGGTACATTTGTGTTTGTGCTAGAACAAAACGGCAATGAGATCTTTTTACAAGAATACGACAGCTATGGTAACAATGTTGGCAGTGGCACAGGTATTATACAAGGCAACGATGTATTGCTAAATTGGGTAGAACCCTATTTATTTGTCATGAGTTTAGAAGTTGAAGCCGAATTAACAATTAGCGCGCAAGGCAAGATGTTAAGCGGAAATATGTATGCTGAGGGTAATACAGTACTGATTACTTTATATAGACAATAAAACCACCTAGATAGATGTACTGACTAATACTTGTTTTAGGCTTCTTGCAAACTATCGATAAGAGGATGAAATTCTTTAAGAGGCATGCCCCTAGCCAGATTGACATCATCTTGACGCACATGGATTTTAAATCCCTCTACATGCATAAACACGCCTAGATCATCTTCTGCATCAACTTTAAAGATCTCATTGCCGTGTTTAATTATTATGGCACCAATATTCAATTTCCAAGGCTCCTATTTTTGATGATACTAAGGTGCATCAAGTGCTCAAAATAGTAGTGTTTTTTTTGTACTTTGTGAATAAGACCTTAGTCTAACGGTTAGTTTGCGAGTAGAACCTGCCATAAATTTAGCACTTGCTGCTGATCATCAGCCGCTAACTCATTATTATCAAACGCCGTATCTAGGCTAGTTTCCATTAACTCATTTAACTGTGTTATTTGGGTCATATTTCTAACTTGGCTTTGTCCAGCAGCAACAGCAAAATGCCCCTGCAAATAACTGGCGATAAATAACTCTTGATCATTTCCATTTTCAACCACTTGATCTAAATAATTCTCGGTTTTTTGGATAAAAAGTGTGAGTTCATTTGCTGCTTGCTTAGATAATGTCAAACTGGTTCCTCGGAATGTAAATTGTCTATGGGGTATAAAACTTGATCATGGTAGCCGGTGATGATGCTGATTAATCCTGACAACTGCTGGTCTACAGCAAGATCACCAGAATCAACGACTAAAGCACGGCCACACAAGCTATTTATTTTACCTTTAGTGGCGACCAATAATATATTGTCTTTGCCTAATTTCTTTAGAAAAGGGGCACTTAACTGCTGGTTTCCACGGCCTATAATGTGCCCCTGACCACCAATTAAAGTCAGTACCAGTTTGTGGCTTTGTGTTGCTGTCAGATCCAACAACTCTGTTGCAGTCAGATCGCTGGCAATCAGTTGTTTATTTTTAATCACATCTACACCTAACAAGGTATTTTTGATGCCCATCTCTTGCATGATAAAATCAACAGTAGAGCCTGACCCCATTACAAATAGTTGTTCAGGATTGTCTTCAATGATTTCAATAATATGCGCAGCTATGTCTGCCAAGACTAATTCATCGGACTCTTTGCCGCCCATTTTAACGGCTTGAATATACCTCAGCTCTGTAGGTACCTGCATTTCGCCAAATTGCCTTGCATTGACTTTGCCTTGCCTAAACAGAGCCTCATCAATGTCCATAACCTCTGCGTCACTGACACTGACTATTTCACCCTTTATAACTTGTTTTAACACCCTACCGGCCGCGGCAGGGGTAATAGCGTATACGGCAGAATGAATTTTACAGCCAGCAGGCACACCTAATACAGGCACTGAGCTGCCTATGATATGACACAGGTTACGGGCCGTGCCATCGCCACCAGCAAAAAGTATAAGATCGACTTGCTGCTCAAGTAGCGCTTGAGCCGTGGCTTCTGAGTCTTGGCTTTCCGTTTGTTTATTTTCTGGTTGATACACCAGATGATAATTAAACCCCAGCGCCTTAGCCAAGGTTTCGCCCATATCCCCTGTGGCAACATACAGCTGCACTTGGTCTTTTATGGACACAATATGTTCAAGCGCTAAGCGAGTTTTCTCTATGGCTTTTTGTTCGGCTCCCATGGCTAAGGCTTTTTCTCGAATTTCAGCGCCATCACTGCCCTTTAATGCCAAGGCGCCGCCAATGCCCGCATAGGGATTAACTAATAAACCTAACTTAAACAAACGGCCAGTCTTAGGCTGATTCATAATCGAACATTCTCTTATTTAACTTGCTGGTTTGATAAAACCCTTGTAACACATAAATAAACTCAGCGGCGCGAGGTGGAAAGCCCTGTTCAAGGTACAATAATACTTGTTGCTTCACTGCCTCTTGAAACCCTTGAACATTCACTGGTGCACCATTTAAATTATCAGTACTTACCCTGAAGGATTTGCCTGCGGCACATGAAAAAGCCCATTCGATAGCTTGAGGTTTAACCTCTACCTTTTCAAATTCAGCTTGTTGTTTCACATCTCTGCCATCAGGGCTATACCAATAACCATAATCTTCTAATAAGCGTCTTTGTTTCCCTGCAATACACCAATGAGCAATTTCATGTAACGCACTAGCAAAGTAGCCATGGGCAAAAATAATCCGATGATTCGTATGGTTATTGTTAGCGGGAATATAGATAGGTTCATGGCCTCCTTTTACCAAAACTGTATTTTCAGTTTCGCTAAAAGTAGCGTTGAACAATGTAATAAGATCTTGATAGTGGTGCACACTTTTCTCTGCTAAAGATAGCGACGAAAATGATTGCTCAGGAGATAACACAGGGTATACATTCATATTGGGGCGCATTTTATACATAAAACTGCTTCAGGTGCAGCTTTCGTCCTAAAATAGCCCAATATTTTGTCTATGGAGTATTACCTATTGTTTTCGCTCACAAATTACGCCAAGCTAGCAAAAGCTCACTTTGCCTATAGTTGGATGTGAGTCTTTTGTTTCGAAGGTTTCTATTTTGCGAACAAATGTATGTGTCACAGCTCAAAAATGGAAACATTACCCCTGGATGGATCAATGCCAAAGTATATTGGCACAATAAGCTAAAAAAATGACCGACAGCACCAAACAAATTATTCGCCATTTACATGGCATAAGCACTATGCAAGAAATTGCTGAAAAAGCAGGATTGATGCCGACAATAAGAGCCGTACAGGCTTGGCAATGCAAACGTTTATTGGCCAGTCATCAACAAATGTATCAACAAAAACGTTTTAAACCGGCCGTGGAGTTTTTTATTAATGAGCTTTACGGACCCAATGATTTTAGTCAGCGAGATCAAGACATTGCTCGAATTGTACCTAAAATGTCGAAATTTCTCCCTGAAAGTGCGCTGCAATCCTTAGCCTCAGCATTACACTTAAATACCTTATCTTTTGAGTTAGATTTCGAACTTGCTAAAAAGTTAGTGGATACTGAGATTAATCGTGATACCTATGCTACGGCTTATGTAAGTTGCAACAACAGTGCAACCAGACAACAACAAATAGACTATATCCGTACCTTAGGAAACGATTTGGCTGATGTAGTCAAAATGAAAGGCATTTCTAGTTTATTATTTATTTCTCGAAAACCGGCAAAAATGGCAGGGGTTTTGGCCTTGCATGAGTTTCTTGAAAAGGGTTTCAAATCCTTTAAAAATATTGGCAATGTAGAAGACTTTATTTCACCTGTTATGGACAAAGAACATCAGATTATGCAGCAATTAATTAATCCCAACATGCCTAACCCCTTACCAGATGTGTAAATTTTAAATGTCTTGGCTACTTCCTAATCCGTTTTTATGCCAATGGCAGGTAATGCCTGAGCAAATTGATCATTATCAACATGCCAATAATGTGGCTTATGTTAGTCAGTTAGAAGTGACTTCATGGAAACACTCCAATCATTTAGGCTTAACTATCGAACAATATATGGCGTTAGACAGAGGAATGGCCATTAGTCGCCATGAGATCAATTATTTAGCCGCCGCCCACGTAAATGACCTGATTGATTGTGCCACTTGGATAGTAGAATGTGACAACAGGCTCAAGTTAACCCGGCAATTTCAGTTTATTCGCCGAAGCGATCAACTGACCTTATTGACCGCACGAACAGAGTTTGTATGTATAGCGTTATCTTCAGGTAAACCTAAACGTATGCCAAAAGAGTTTGCAAACGTTTATGGCGCTAACATTCAGCCCACTATTCAAACCTGAATAAATATGAACAAGTGGATAGCTTTATTACTGGTATTACTCGGTGTTTCGTTAACGCTAAACCTCTATTTGTTATCTAAACATGCCACTCCTACTCTTTTCGACATTGCTAAAGATACTACCAATCAGCAACCACAAAACGCCGCAACTGAGTTAGTCAAAACTGGTGATATTAGTGAACCACCTTTAGTTCAAACAAAGCAATATTCAGATGTGCTTAGTGATAAGACACAGCTAAATTCAGCCAGTCCTAATCGTCTCGAATTATTGGCTCAAGGGGAGCAATGGTTAAAAGACAGAAACTTCTTAAAGCTGGTGCCATTTTTACAAGACTATTTAAAACAGTCTCCACAAGACATGGACTTTTTATTGTTAGAAGCAAAAGTGAATGTTGAAACCACTCTGTTAAGTGACGCTATTGCCCACTATTACGACTTATTAAGACAGCCGATGACAGAAGCTCAGAGAAATGAAATTGAAAATCAAATACAACACTTAAGCACTCACACCATAGAACAGTTAACACGCAACTACTCTTGGGATATTTTGGCGATGTTTGTAGAGCCGCTATTGCAACTAGAGCCTGACAACAGACAATACATTCTAAGCCTGGCTATCGCCTACGCTGAACTTTTTCAAGAAGGATTAATGGAAAACGCGCTGGCGTCATTAGACTTTGACGATCCTGACGCTCAAAGAGTAAGGCAAATCCTAACGGCGCAGCAATTGGCTCAAAGCAATGACGAAACGACCAATTTCGATACCGACAGCCAAGCTATAAATTTGGGTCGCCCCATCCCTCTGAAACAATTTGGTGATCAGTATGTGGTTGACGCACAACTGAGTAACAATCAAGTGGCATTATTAATAGATACGGGGGCTTCGGTCACCGCAATTTCAAAACAATATTTTGATAATTTAAGCAACAGATACAAAATCAATTACCTTGGCAGCTTTAACATTGGCACAGCCGGTGGCAGCATAATGGCGCGTATGTATCAATTTCGAGAATTAACCATTAATCATGTCACAGTGGAAAACCTGCCTGTAGTGGTATTGCCCATGCAAGGCATTGAAAACGCCGATGGTCTGCTGGGCATGAATTTTTTACGAGAATTTGACTTCAAAATAGACCAACGTCAATCAGTGATGTTTATTAAATAAAAAGAGATAACATTACTTTGCTCAAAACCACTTTGGGCTGACTGAGAGGAATTATTTTCCATACTGATTGGTATAAAATTTCGGATAATATTTTTCCGTATATCCTGTCATTTTAGTTTAATATGGTTGTCTCATAATTTATAACAAGCGACTATTAATACAAGTTGAGATAGGTTCCATGATAGTGCAAGGAGGATGTTTTCTGGTGCAGCTATTGATTAACATTTCAGCCAGCTGTGCAAAGAAAAATCAGTAATAATATAGGCTTACAGCTTGGCCTCACTCCTGCATATATCCCCATGCCTTACATACTCAAATGCGTAGTTAGATTGTTTGTCAGCCTAGCTTTACGACTGACAAACAAACCTAAGGAGCTTATACCTGTATGAAGGAAGCGTTATTTACTTAAGGAAATAAAACAATGAGCGACCCTACCCGTATTCCGCGTAACACTATGAATGACCATAGCCATGAATGGGCCGAAAAAAGGAGGCAGTTTTTAACTGAAAAAACCGGCGCTACTCTCGATAACACAGGTCATTATTCGGTAGATCCAAGTCAACTACCTGGTAATGTAGAGAACTTCATTGGCGTAGTCCAGTTGCCAGTGGGCATAGCTGGGCCAATTCAAATAAACGGCGAGTTTGCACAGGGATTATTTTATGTGCCACTTGCGACAACCGAAGGGACTTTGGTTGCCAGTTACAGCCGAGGAATGCGAGTGATTAACGAGTGTGGCGGCGTAAAAACCACAGTTGTTGAGCAATTTATGCAAAGGGCCCCTGCTTTCATATTTGCTGACGCCCGAGAGGCCAGAGAGTTTGGTCATTGGATCACTGCACACTTCGACGAAATCAAAACCGCTGCCGAAACCACTACCAGCATAGGTCAGTTAGAACATATTCAGCAGTGGTCAGTATCAAAAACTAAATACCTAAGATTCAACTATACCACCGGCGATGCTGCAGGGCAGAACATGGTAGGGAAAGCGACTCTGGCGGCGTGTGAGTGGATCACCGCGAACTATCCCCATGACTGCGAATATTTACTGTCGGGTAATATGGACACCGACAAAAAACATTCTCACCTGAACATGCTGCACTCTCGCGGTAAGCGCGTGATCGCAGAAGTGGTGCTTAAAAAAGCGGTACTTAAAAAAATAATGAAGGTGGATACTAAAACACTGGCGCGAGCCACTGTATTAGCCAATACTGGAGCCATGATGGCGGGCGCGGCTTATAATGGCCCGCATTCTGCAAATGGCATTGCCTCATTGTTTATTGCCACAGGCCAAGACGAAGCAAACGTAGTGGAATCTCATGCCGGCATTTTAGCCCATGAATTATTAGATAACGGCGACATCTATATGTCTGTCACTCTACCCTCTTTGATAGTAGCAACCTACGGAGGCGGTACCGGCCTTCCCACTCAAAAAGAATGTCTAGAATTACTGGGATGTTATGGACAAGGCAAAGCGAACAAACTGGCCGAAATTGTTGCGGCCACAGTGTTAGCTGGCGATATTTCCTTGGGCTGCGCTGTAATTGGTGGCCACTGGGTAAGTAGCCACGATAAGTTAGGGCGAAACCGCGACTAACAAAAAACTCACCCCTAGTTGTATTACCCAACTAGGGGTAACTGAAAAGCATTACCATAACAACTTCGGCTATGTGTGGAAGTTACTTAGCACGTCTTTTTATGGCGGCGCTAGCCTTGATCAACACTGTGACTTGATTTTGGCCCTTAAGGATTTTGTTGCCCCAGCCGACTTGCTCTTCTGGGTACAGCCGCTTGAATTCATAGCGTAAAATCTTTCATTTCATTAGGGTGCAATCTGTGGAATTATTAATTATTACCGATACAAATTTGGTTAATTTGTATCCACAATGTATTAATTGCAGTAAAGATGAATTAGCGTATATTTCATTGTAATTGGTAAGAATTCTATTTGAACATCCTCTGAATAGAATCAGCTTCAGTTTTTGTGCGAAATGCTTGCCAATAATTGTAAACACTGTACACAGCAGCTTGTGAGGACGTGAGGACACAAGCACAGCAATAGGCATATAAACTAATAAGGAGAAAACCATGCCAGCACCCAACGCAGCAATGCTGTTTAGTATTGCCCATTCATCTGAAATGATGAACCAAAACCCTCAAGCCGTTCAGAAGTTAGCCAAAGCGATAAGCAATGTAATTGCAGATGCCTGTGCGGATTTTCTGACTCGGGTATCCATGAGTCCAGGTGTACCCTGCAGCATCATGCCACCACCAGCAATGGTGGGTAATGTAATTGGCATAGGAAAGCTGATTGGCGTGCCCCCTACCGAGATAGAAATTAAAATGAAAGCCATGTCTGCTATAGCTGGAAGTGGGCTGTCGAGACCCAGCCAGAACATGTTTGCGGAAACAATTTCCAAGCAAACTGCAATGGGGCTAGCAAGTTTTATGCAAAATGCCCAAGTCTTGCCCGGCACTACTATTGCCAATGGTGTGACTGTGAGTCCCGCCAAATTGCTCGTGCCGCTGCAACCAATAAAAGCTCAATTCGCAATGCAGACACAGATGAAGATCCCAGGAGCGCCTGTGGTGTCATCGGTCAGCGAATTACCATCTGATTTCACCCAACTTGTATTCAAAGTGTTGTTTTTTGCCCTCGAACAGATGGCAAGTTTGGTTATGGTTGCCCCTGGCATTCCCGCCGCAGGCAACACGACGGTCGGCAGCGGCAGGTTGATGTAACAATGTAACTCAGAGCCCTATACAAAAACGCTAAGTGTTCGAATACTGAATTACCCCAACCAAGCACCTTGTATTGCAAGGGTTTTAGTTGGGGAATAGACATTAACGAACAAGGTTTTACCATCTGGTGAAAAACACGCGCCAGCGAGTTCGGTTTGTTCATGTAATTTGGCAAAGGTATATAATTCGCCCTTTTCGCTTACACCACGAAGGTGGTTGTCTACCACATCTGTGTATTGGTCTTCGCAAACTAATAAATGCCCATTTGGCATCACTGTCAAATTGTCACCGAAGTTATATAAAGATTTATCTTCACTCTCTACAAATAACTGTATTTTTCCAGGCTCAAGCTCCTCTTTATTTGTTCCTTCGAAGGGTGATGGACGATATTGCATGATTTGACCTAATTGCCCTGCACCACCATTAGTACAACAAAAATACAACTCCTTTTCTCCCCAATGGATCCCTTCACCACGTGCAAACAACGCCGCCCCTTTAGAATAACCCTGCAAACGCAAATCATCTTCGGGGCTTTCAGGATTGGTGAGGGTAATCCACTCGGTATCTAACCATTGACCTTTGTTCATGGTGGTGCCGGTCCAATTGCGAGTATCGTATTGGGCTTTGTTTTTTATTACTAAAGCTTGTAATTTCCCCCCTTTCGCCAGCTCTCCATAAACATTGGGAATAAAACGATAAAAAAGACTGTCTCCGCGATCTTCAGTTAAATAAACAATACCAGAGGCTGGATCCACAGCAGCGGCTTCATGATTAAAGCGACCCATTTTTTTAAGTGGGATAGGTTCAACCGGTCCTTTGGCTGTTGCCGGTACTTCAAAAATATATCCGTGTTCCTGACTAATAATATCATTGGGTTTGTCGACCGATTCTTCACAGCTTAGCCAAGTCCCCCAAGGCGTGACACCACCAGCACAATTACGAATTGTGCCAATCAGGCTGAGAAATTCTTGTTCTTTTTTACCCGTAACAAGATTGTAAACAATAGTGCTGGTTCCCCCAGGTAAAGCGACCCCATTGGCATAAGTATCATAGGAAAACTTGCTTTTATGGTTTTGCAGAGATTGCGGCAACTTTGTAATATGGCCTGGGTGTAATTCATGATTACGGATCAATGCCACACGCTGCTCATCGAGCGGCAAGCAACCCATGCCATCTGCCCTGTCTGGCACGTTCAACCCATCCGACATTTTTTCACCTAAGGTCGAAATAACCCTATAGCTAAAACCTGAAGGTAGATCCAATAAACCTTTAGGGTCAACAACCAAAGGTCCATAGCCCAAGGTTGTTTTTTCGACGCTCAGATTGTTACCCAAGGCACTTTTCGCTAGTCCTGAAAAAGCGAGGGAAACCACACCTAAATTAAAATTCCGACGAGTAATCATAGTTTTCCTCTTTCTAATGTTTAAAGTTTTACACCGCTATAACACTGGCACCATTGTTTATAATCTGTTGATCATTAGTGCTTTTTTGACAAACCTACATCTAAGGCGTTTCTATAAGCTTCAATAGCCGGTAGCAACGACGTGATAACAGACGTAACCACAATAACCGCTACTACCTTGAGAGAGTCTGCTGACAGCAGATTGCCACTCAAAAACAAGCCATATTCCGTCGCCAACCAATCACTCGATAGCGTTAACAAGAAACTGATAAGTCCAAGGGCAGCCACTATGACTAAGACAACTAACAGCAACGCTTCGATCAGTACCAAAGCAAAAATAACACTTGGGCTTGCACCTAACACTCGCAACACAGCGATTTCATTTTTGCGTTGCCCCATGGACGCCAGCAACATAGTAGACAGGCCAAATAATGAAGAGATCAACACCAAGATGCTGATCACCAGTAACAAGTTTTCAACTGTTGCCATCATTTGCCATAACTCAGCCATAGCAACACCAGGCAGAATAGCCATTAACTGATCTTTTTTATTATTGTTAATTTCCCGTTGCAATTTGAACGTCGCCATTCGAGACTTCAAACCTAACATTACCGCTGTCATGCCGTTGGGGGTTAAGTCCACTGCATTGGCGTCATTTAACAGCTTGTTTTGCTGAGATGGTGACAAGTGAATGGCTTCTATTGCATTTAGGCTTACGTGAATTGTTTTATCAACCGGTGTGCCTGTTGCTTTGAGAATACCACTAATAACAAAAGGAGTTTTGTCATGATTGGTAAAGCTGGTATTCCCTATTCCATGGGCAATGACTATTTCATCGCCGACCTGATACTTTAATTGTTTGGCAACATCCGCACCTATAACCGTCTGAAACAGCTTGGAAAACGGCGCGCCAGCAGCAAACTCAAGTGTTTGTTTGTTCGCATATTTGTAACGTACAAAGTAATTTTCATTGGTCCCCATCACTCGGAATCCACGATGAGAGTCACCTAATAAAATTGGGATTGTCCAAGCGACATGTTGATTTTTACTGAGCGCTTCATAGCTCTCGTAGGCAATATTATTAGTAGGGTTTCCCATTCTAAATACTGAGTACAACAGCAAATTTAACTGGCCGCTAGGGGCGCCTACAATAATATCTACAGCAGATATTGTTCTATTAAAACTTTCTTTGGCATTTTGGCGAATGTGTTCAACGCTGAGTAATACGCTGATGCTGATCAGTAGAGAAAAAAACGTCAAAACAACCGATTTGCGGCGGTTGCCTAAACTACTCCACGCAAGAGAGACTAACATTCCAGACTCTCCACAGGTTCTTGTAAAGATGACATATCAACACTTGCATCAAAAAAACGCTGTAAATACATGTCGTGACTGACAAAAACCAGGCTAGTGCTAGTGAGTTGGCAGATCTCAATCAAAATTTCCATAAACGCATCCCGAGCACAGGCATCTAACGCAGAAGTGGGTTCATCTACCAGCAATATTTCAGGCTCATTGATGAGAGCCCGCGCAATAGCAACACGTTGCTGCTGTCCAACACTTAATGAGCCTGCAGGTCGTTGTAACACATCAGGGGAAAGTTTGAGCTTAAGTAACAATTCACTGGCGCTTTGTTCAACTTGGCTTTTTGCATTACCGGCAAAATAGGCTGCAACCTGAATGTTTTTCATTACACTTAAATAAGAAATTAGGTTGAATTGCTGGAATACCACACCTATATGTTTGGCCCGAAATTTATCTTTACCCCGGGAAGTAAGGCTTGAAAACTCTTGTTCTAGCAGTTGTATTTCCCCTTTAGTAGGGTTTAGCACGCCTGCTAAAAGATTCAGCAATGTGGTTTTACCAGAGCCGGATTCACCATACAAAAAAATACGTTCTCCACGCCTTAAGGTCCATCGAGGAATGGATATCCCCGTGGCATCTTCAGTTTTTGAGTAGCGGTGATACAGCCCTTTCACATTAATCGCCAGAGGCTGATGACTATTTAACTCACTTGATATCAATTTCATTCCCGAGCCGTGCTCTTGTTATTTGTTGTCGATATACACCTGACATAATGATATGTTATAACATACTGCAAGCACTTCGCTAATCTATTCTTTTAATCAGAGGTAACATGCTCAGTTTTCAGCATTTCGCAATAAGGTTAATGGCTTTTATATTAATTGGGTTGGCAGGGTTTTCTGTGGCTGAGCCGCTGCAACAACAAAAGTACCAAACACTAGACTGGATCGCACTTATGCCACAGGACGATCTTGACGCATTGATGAATCCACCGGATTTTTTGTTAGATATACAAGATGGTTCCGAGCAAGATTCAATGGAGTCTTTCGGTGAGTTATCCCCAGATGATCTGAAAAGTCAGCGTTTTCAGCAAGCCTTACGCTCTACTCAAGTTGTTAATACTTATGATAAAAAAGCGATCCGATTGCCGGGGTTTATCGTGCCCCTGCAAACAAACGACGCGCAATTGGTCACTGAGTTTTTTATCGTGCCTTATTTTGGAGCTTGTCTGCATATGCCCCCACCACCACCCAATCAAATCATTTATGCAGAGCTAGACAAAGGTTTCGCACTGGATAATTTATATGATGCTTTTTGGTTTGAAGGCGTGTTGTCTACCGAAATTAAAGAGAACGAACTGGGTGCTTCTGCTTACCGAATGCAGCTTGATAATATCATGCCTTATCAGGATGAATAACCCATGATGACTCAAATATTTGTAATTTTAATGACTGGTTTTTAAGCGCGCTCCCATTTTTAAAACGCACGAGGCACACTTTCACGTTACCCCAAGTCATTAAACATAACAGGAACACAATTCCCTAGGTATGCGGCGTCTAACTATGAAAAGTTGTCAAATACAGTGCTAAATAACAGATTTAAATGGGTTGTTTTTCTGGGCGTGTTCTTTGTAACAGGCATAGTAATGGCAAAGCTTTATCAGAAAGTCAGTCCAGCGATATACACTTTATGGAACGCCGAAAGAGTGTTGTACACAACCCCAGATACATCATTGCTCAAAACCTTTAGCACTCGGTCAATATCCCCCTTAGGCTGGGCAGCTTTGATACCCGAAGCAGAAAAGAATGTACTGGCTCATTATCAAACAACTGAAAACGACTTTAGCAAGCAGCTAGCTTTGTCACTACAGGCGAGTAGTGACCCTGCTTATAAGTCAGCTTTGTATTCAACGGATATTGTGGATACTGTACTTGAACAAGCCGTCTCAATTTCTGGATTTATCGTCCCTATTGACCTTAATGCTGACCGAAGTGTCAAAAGTTTTTTTCTGGTGCCTTATTTCGGAGCCTGTATTCATTATCCACCACCACCGCCTAACCAAATGATTTTTGTGCAACTCAGAGATGGATTTAAAAACATCGAATTACATAAGGCGTTTACCTTGTCAGGTATTTTGAGTCAGGGCCTATTTGAGGATCCATTAGGCACCTCGGCCTATCAACTAAGTCTGGTCAATATAAAACCTTATCAAGGGCAACCTGACGACCTACGCCAACACTGACGTGCCCGTTTCTGGAGAAATCCAATATTTAGGATTATCGATCGAATTGATGTATAAAGTGTGTAATAACTATTAGTCACAGGCGTATTTTTTAAGTACTGCGCTACTCTGGGTTTTGCAAACAGTGCATTAATGCCAACTCCCATTTGTCATCTATATCATTCGATATGATTTCTATTTTACTCTCCAGGCAATCGTCCAAGTGGATCTCAGTTAGCGCATCACCAGTCAGGTTATAGCCAACCACACCTGCATCCGTAATGAAGACTGCCTTCATTCGTTCAACTCGCAGACCTGCTAAAAATGAAAACAACAATTTATGATTAAAAATCTTTTTGGGTGAAAAGCGCCAACCGATACTACTAAACCCCTCTCCCTCATTCATCGCTTTTACAAAACCGCAGGCTGGTATCGCTAGCTCTGAAACCAGTGGTTTTGTTTGAGTTTTGTGATGATGGTGATGTATTGGTATAGGATTGTTAGTGGTTAAACCTTGCAATGCTGATAATGGGATATCCCCATATTGAGTAAATATTACTTCAGCGTGAGTTTGCCCGAGCTGTTTAACATAAGCGATTAAATTTGCTCGTTCTTCCTCTTTATAGAGATCCAATTTATTACCAATAACAACATCGGCAATGGCGATCTGTTGATTAAAAGTGTCGTGACTAGTATATCGCTTGTCAGAGAGTTTTCTTGCATCCACCAGAGTAAGTGTTTTATGCAATGATAATACATCCTGATAATGTTCTGCTGAGAGTGTCTTTAACACTTCTTTGGGATGCCCAAGTCCTGTGGGTTCGATGAGTAAGCGATCGGGCTTGGCTTTGGCCAACAATTGATTTAATGCAATATGCATAGGCAGACCCGCGGCGCAACACATACAGCCTCCCGGCACTTCACGAATGAAAATACCCTGAGCATTAGTGTATTGTCCTTCAAGTAAACTTCCATCCACACCAATCTCACCAAATTCATTTACCAGTACTGCCCAGCGCTCTCCCTTAGGTTTGTGTTTGAGTAGCTGCAAGATTGCAGACGTTTTCCCCACGCCTAAAAATCCACTAATGATGTTGGTGGGAACTGCTCGAATAGCTAACTGTTTAGTGTTCATTTTCCCTCGTTATATGTAAAAGGTGTAACTCACTATTGCATAGCGCTACACGGCCCACATGCATAGCATGCTTCCTTATTTAAGGTTTAATATATTGACTAATTTACTCACCAAGTTCTGTAAATATGATAGTGCTCAGATAGCCGTTGGTTAAATAGGCTATCCAAGCACTTAAGATACCAATTCAGAGTTTATCTATTTTTACCGCAACACTTTTTGAACTTGCGACCATTGCCGCAGGGGCAAGGGTCATTGCGACCGACTTTGGGCTTGTCGCGAACAATAGGCTCTTGAGGGGCACAGCAACTAGAATGGCTACAGCAAGATGTTTCCTTGGTTACTGACTCAATAGCAGCCATTTGATTATTTTTAGTCATGGATAGTCCAATTCCTTGAATGTTATTTGTGAGTAATGACCAGGTATTACAGGCGATTTAGTTTGATAATATTTGCAAGTTTTGCCCGTCCCCCCCCTAATCGTTAACCCAGTTTCGTCATGTTTTTGCTGAAACTTGAGTACCAGCAACAGAAGTTCAAACACTGTGAAATGCCTTGTTGACCAGCAAGGCATTTTTATTTAACTGAGTGCTCATGTATCACTTTCTACGCAAAGTCTAATGTCATCACCAGCCGTTTTTTATCAGAACTAGCCGTGGGGGAACGATGCACTAATCCAGCCTCTTCGTTCCCCTCCCAAAACTCACCTTTAAGTAAGGCCACATGTCCCGGCGCTACAATTTGAATATCATCGGCGTTCAAATATAATCCTGACTGTTCATCACAAAGTCCCTGACTTTTAAATCCCAGTTTGTCGCGATTGACTCGATCATGGGGAAGCCATTGTGTGCCGTTGCCACTGAATGTGGTAATTAAACGGAAAGGAATTTTGTCTACATGAAAACGCGGGCACATGGCATGTTCGAGAACGTTAAGACGAAAACCCACTTGTTTCAGGTCAAAAAGACAAGAAAACATATCGATTAATTCGGCGATGTTGTCCCGCAGGGCAGTAAGGTTTGAAAAATCCCTCAGAATGTCACTCAGCTGCTGATTAATTGCATCAGACTTTATGATTTTAGTGATACTCAAGATTGGTTCACCCTGCAGATATTGTTCAATATCTGTGAGCATCTCTGCTGACAGCTCCCGTTTCCAGATGCACATGTTGATGTTCTGAGCATAAATATCGGTTAAAACTGCGGGACTGTGTGATTCCGAGGAAATTCGAACTTTTTCTGGAGTGATTTCCGTCAAAACAGATACATTGTTCATGCTTCGTTCTCCCATTCAGGAAATGGATCGGCTAAGGTTTTCCAGTAGCTTTTTCCTTGCACAAGCTCCTCATCTGACAACAGGCAAAGATTCAATGCGTCAGTGACAGCCTCCCGATCCAGGTTTTGTCCAATAAACACTAATTCCTGGCGCATATCACCAAAAGGTTCTTCCCAGAGCTTTTCAATGGATGCTAAAGAATCTGCGTCGCTAGGCCATTGAGATTTGGCCACTGCTTTCCAGAACATTCCGCCAAATCCATAGTGAGCAATACCACCAGCCTGATTCCATTGACCAGCAAACTCTGGCCGTGAAGCTAACCAAAAGTACCCCTTAGAACGAATTAACTTACCGAACTTATCTGTATCGTGCAAAAACTCATGAAATTTCTCAGGATGGAAAGGACGACGGGCTAAATAGCTGAAACTCGCAATGCCATACTCTTCGGACTCAGGTGTATGCTCTCCACGCATTTCTTTTAGCCATCCTGGGGCTTGTTGGGCTTTGTCAAAATCGAAAAGCCCAGTACCAAGCACCTCTTCCACATTAATTTTTCCATGACTTATTGGAATAATACGTGCCTGTGTATTGAGAGTTTTCAAGATGCTGATTAATCGATTAAGCTCTGTACTTTCAACCAGATCGGTTTTACTGACTAAAATGACATCGGCAAATTCGACCTGCTCAACCAGTAAGTCTGTGACACTGCGTTCGTCTTCTTCACCGAGATGCTCGCCTGTTTCTTGTAGGTACTTTGCTTCATCATAATCGTTAAGAAAATTAAGGGCGTCGACCACTGTGACCATGGTATCCAAAGCTGCAACGTCGGATAGTGAGAGGCCGTTTTCATCCGCAAAAGTAAAGGTTTCTGCTACCGGAAGTGGTTCCGATATACCTGTCGATTCGATGACTAAATAGTCAAACTTTCCAGTTGCGGCGAGTTTGCCTACCTCTAACAATAAATCTTCCCGTAAAGTGCAGCAAATACAGCCATTACTCATTTCAACTAACTTCTCTTCACTGTGATTTAACGTTACTTCATTTTTTAAGGTTGATGCATCGATATTGATTTCACTCATATCATTCACTATGACGGCCACTTTTTTCCCTTTACGGTTGTTCAATATATGGCTCAGTACTGTCGTTTTCCCGGCGCCTAAAAATCCTGATAGAACAGTGACCGGCAGTTTTGCTTGCTGCATATTTTTTTGACTCCTAATGATGAGGTTCTGGACGCTTGTTTTGTGAGCGCAGTTGATAGTTTCGAATATGGCTGTAGGCAATGATGCTTGAACCCAATACGGTCAACGCTACTTCTGCGTATTTACCTAAAAGGTCATGGCCCAAAAAAGCAGTCAAAATAAGTATGATTAAGCCCAAGGCGCCAATCAAAAACACTCGCTGACTGCGGTGATGGAGGTACCCCATTAACATGGCAATCATACTGATAGGCACAACTGCGTAGAGTAGCCATGTGTGGAATAGCTCATCGTTAAAGGCAAATACGCCGGATAATGAGGGAATTAGAATTAAAAGAGTGGGAAAGAAAAGACAATGAACCACACATAATAATGATAGCCCCACTGCTGCTTTATCACTTATTTGTTGGATTTTGACCATTTAAGTCTCCAGGTGAGTGTTGATGAATATTTGATTGGCATTTTTTGCATAAGCTATTGAGCTCAATTTGTGAACCTGCACTGACAAATCCGCTACTTTCAGCATGGTCTGATAATGCATGAATAAGATCTTTCGCTATTGCAACTTCTTCTATCTGTTGGCACGAAGTACAAATTAGAAACAGCGGTACTTGGTCTTCACTGCTCCCTTTGGGATGTTTACAAATAATGTATTTGTTTATTGAATGAAGGTGATGAACCAGTTTTATGGACGCCAAAAAATTGAGGATCCGGTAAACCGACATCGCCATAATGGGTGAATTAACTAGCCGATTATAATCATCTGTTAACTCATAGGCGGATTTAGGCGTATCTACAGTGGATAACACTTCCAACATATGTTGACGTGTTTCTGTGAGCCTAGACCCCGTCTGTTCACAAATATCCTTGGCAACCTCTATAAGATCCCTTGTGTTCATAGTATTCATAACTACCACTCTATATAGGGTTGGTTGCGGGTAAGTGTGTACATGCCCTGACTATTTTCCAGCAGCCACTGCAGCTCTATGGCATGCAGAGATGGCATAGTTTCAAAGATTTTCACATATACCCGAGTAATGGCTGCTTTACACTTAAACTGATATTCAACTTCTACATCATGGTGATTTTGCTCATTATTATGTTTATGATTTTTATGGCGCTCATCCCCATCTTGGTTTACCAAAGTATGTGCGGCTTTTATTAGGGCGCACTGACCATCAACTTCAATAACAGCTGCGTTTCTTTGTAATTTCTTTGCGAGAGTTTCATATTTACTTTTCTGTGCTTTAGTCTCTGGTACATGCTCGAAACCTAAGGTATCAGCGGCCGGTAAAATCAATTGCATATGCCACTCATTTCCTTCTTGGGATATCAAAAGTTGACCTTGACCATGTGTATGCTGCTGGGCGTTGGCTGAAAAACCAATACTAATCAAGAACATTAAAAACAACCGAGTCCATACCTTATTCATAAACAAAACTACGCATCCCCTGTTAATGGATTGACTCTTTCTTAGAAACGACACTTCGCCGCCTGCTGAAAATAATTGTTTCAACAGTTCACTCAATACTTTCATCATGTGGATCATATCCGGCATTTAAGACCTGTTTGATTTCCATTTTGATACAATATAACATAACATCCACAAAATGAAATAATATAACATTACGTTGGAGGATAAATGTACAAAATATCACGGATTGCGGCTGTTATAACTTCACTGCTACCTGTTGTTGCCATGGCACAATCAATAGAAGGGGTAGTAGTAAATAGTGATGGTAAAGCGATTACTGGCGCAACGGTGCGAGTTGATGGGGAAAATATTCAAACCATCACTGACAACGAAGGGCGCTTTGTTTTCAAAAAACTTAGTGCTGGCAAAAATGAAATTCATATCTCTGCGGCAAATTATGCCCACCTGCATCAAGACATTATGTTGGCCGACGACAAAGTTAAAACCTTAACCTTGTCTCTGAGTCGATCCCCCATTGAAGTGGTCGATATTGTTGGCACACCTATACATATGTCAATTATGGAGTCTGCATCACCGGTCAGCGTTTTGGCCGGTGATGCATTGCGTCGCCAGCAAGCCTCTACATTGGGTGATAGTTTGGAAAAATTGCCAGGAGTGAATACCAACTTCCATGGCAATGTGGCCAGTACCCCTATTATTCGTGGCTTAAGTGGCCCACGTGTATTGATCGCACAAAATGGGCTTGATGTAAGCGATGTATCTAGAGTGGGTCCTGATCATTCAGTTGCATCAGAAGCGTCAACTGCACAACAAATCGAAGTGTTACGTGGTCCAGCAACACTCTTTTACGGTAGCGGCGCAATAGGTGGTGTAGTCAATGTGGTTGATGGACGTGTACCTACAGATAACACTACGCAAGGCGAATGGTTACTGGAAGGCAACTCTGCTGATGAGCAAAAATTGGCGTCGTTTAATTTAACAACAGGTATGAAATCGTTTGCCTTTTATGCTGATGGTTACTATCGAGAATCCAGTGATTATGAGGTGCCTATCGCGCCAGATCTGGATCACGATGACGAGGATGGTGCCCATGATTTTGTCGTTGAAAACAGCAGTGAAAAGTCCGATGGCATTACTTTAGGTGCAAGTTACTTATTTGACGAGGGTTATTTTGGTGTCGCAGTAGAGCAATTTAACCGCGAATACGGCATACCTGGCCATAGTCACTCAGAAGAGGAAGAAGATCACGATCACGACGAAGAAGAAGAAAGTGTCTTCGCCGACTTAGAACAAACCCGAGTGCAGTTGTTGGGCGAGTATAATTTTGCCGGGAAGGTGATTAATAGAGTTAATTTTCGAGGTGGCTTTACCGAATATGAACATGCCGAAATTGAAAATGGCGAAACAGGTACTCTATTCGAAAACGAAACTCAAGAGCTCAAGGTAGATATTCATCATAACCCTTTTGATGAGTGGAATGGTGGCCTCAGCTTGCATTATAAACGCAGTGAAGTGGCGGCCCAAGGAGAAGAAGCCTTTACTCCCCCATCAGAAACCCAAACTATTGCATTGGCTATGATGGAAGAAAAGCACTTTGGCGATGTACTGTTTCAACTAGGTGCCCGCATTGAGCGCGTGACACTAGAGGCAAACAACCTACTGCTGCCGACTTTGGAAGCTCACGACCATGATGAAGATGAGCATGATCATTCACATGAAGAAGAAGTTGAAACCACTACCACCCGTGTATTTGCTGTAAAACATCAATTCACCCCAGTCAGCTTATCAGCAGGTTTAGTTTGGGATTTCACCCCTGGTTATAATCTAGGGATTGCAATATCACGCTCAGAGCGTGCGCCTTCGGCGTCTGAGTTAATGTCGTTTGGTCCGCATATTGGCACCAGTTCTTATGAAGTAGGTGCCTTGTTCGCCTTACATGAGGATGACGGTGATACCCATATTGGTTTAACTGACGAAAACATCGATCTTGAAACTGCCAATAATATCGACCTAACTTTCCGTAAAACACAAGGTGATCTGGGTTTTGTATTTAATGCCTTCTATAATCAGGTGGACAATTACTACTATCAAAGCGCTACTGGCCTATTTGCTGAAAGTGGCCATGACCATGGTGAAGAGGATGCTCATGATCATGAAGAAGAAAGTGATGAGCATACCGATGAATTACCTGTTTACATTTTCGAAACCGATGATGTGATCCTCCATGGTTTTGAGACACAGCTTGCTTGGCAGGCTAGCGATGAATTTAAAGCCGCCGTGTTTTCCGATTATGTCCGAGCCCGTTTAAAAGACGGTGGTGATTTACCTCGCACCCCACCCATGCGTTTTGGCACCCAGTTTAGCTATGAAAACCAGAGATTAAGTGCCCATCTGGATATTACCCGCTATCAGAAGCAAGACCGTGTTGCTGCCCAGGAAACCCAAACAAGTGGATATACGCTGGTTGATGCCAGTATTTCTTACGACCTACCACTCTTTAATCAGGATATGGCTATCTATCTAAAAGGCAGCAACTTAACGGATACCGAGGCAAGAGTGCATAGCTCGTTTATTAAAGACATTGCTCCACGCCCAGGCCGCAGCTTTGCCTTGGGCATTCGTGGCTACTTCTAATCTGAGAATTACATTTAAATAATAAGGAAAATACTATGCTCAAACCATTTCCACTTAACCTGCTGGCAGTCACGATCAGTGCGTTAATGTTAACTGCATGTGGCGATGCAGAAACAAACATAATTGAAAAAGATCCTATTGAGGAAACAGATGACGATCATGATGATCACGACCATGTAGATGACAGTTATACCATCGAGTCTATGGGGCGCTTAGCAGTACTATCGGCTGAAAGTGCCGATCTAACTGTATTTGATTTAGACGATAATGACGCGTTAGATAGCTTTTCTTTGGTACATGAATCCAATGCCTTAAGCGTATCAGCCGATTATCGTTTTGCAGTGATTGCCAGTCGCGCTCAGGATTATGTTGGTTTTATTGATGGAGGCTTGTGGCGAGAAGATCACGGTGAACATCTACATGATTATAAACAAGCCCCAGTGATGAGCGACTATGAGTTGGCCGCAAGTCGTCCGACCCACGTCATCAAGCATGATGGTCAGATGGCCATTTTTTATGATGGTGATGCCGAATCTGGGATCCCTGCTTCAGTACAGGTTCTCACAGATACCGACATTAGCAATCAAACCAGTGTGTTACCTACTTTGGATTACAGCATCAACATGCATGGCGTAGCCAAACCTCGTGGTGAGCATTTGTTGTCTACAGTGCGCCGCGATGATGCCGAGAGCACTTCGGCAGCCAAAATACTACCAGATCAAGTAGGTGTGTATCACTTGCATGACGATGAATATGAACTGGAACAGGTATTAGAAATCAACTGTCCAGATTTACATGGTGCCGCACAAAATCATGAATATGTGGTATTTGGCTGTATCGATGGCGTGTTAGTTGCTCATCAACACGACGATGAATACGAAGCTGAAAAAATTGCCAATATTGACATCCTAGATGGACTGCGCATCGGCACACTATACGGTCATGAAGATAATGAGTCTTTTATCGGTATAGCTTCAGGACACGGTGGTGGACCAGCCATTTTGCTGAGTGTGAATCCTGAGGAAAATGAAATGGAAGCGCTGGAATGGCAACCTGATGCCAGCCCGGTTGCTTATGCATTCTCGCATGATGGGGCATATTTTCTGGTTTTGGATGACGCAGGTTACCTGAATATTCTTAATGCCCATGAACACGATGGTCATATGCACTGGGAATTAGAAAGTCAGTTAGATATTACTGAAGAAGATGTAGCCACTATGCCTGAGGGTATGTCATTCAGCATGACTGTGGCGCAAAACGGCCATTATGTGTATGTGGCGGATCCTATTGCTCAGCATGTCCTGCAAATTCATTTGGAAGATAAGGAAATTGAAGGTGACATAGAACTGGATTATGCACCTGGAGCCATTACCTGGCTAGGCGTTGCAGAAGAAGATCATGATCACGAATAAACGGATCTTTTAAGCAGGAATGAAAACTAACAACCCCATCCATTTGGCTATGGAATAATAACACCTCCGCAAACCCGCAATTTACAGGTTGGGAAGTAATGTCTAAGTAGTTTTAAATTAGATGGGGATTAAAAGTCGAGTATCACCACAGTGATGCTCGTTTTTTCCTCTATCATCTCACCCAACTGTCGAATACTTTACTGATAAAGGGAAAAGTTTAAAGGCGCCTGCATGGGTCACTTGTAATACCAAATTGCTCGAATAAAACGTTAAAACACACTCGCATATATACTTACTGAATATTTAAGCAGCATCTGCTTCTGCACTTGGTATTCCAGACAAAAGCAAGTTAAAGCGGTTCGTTAGCTTCTCTTACTCTTTCTTGGCGTTCTTGTTCTTCAGCGAAAGCGGCCTTGATTTCTTCTAATACTGAGTCTACGTCTGCATCATCATCAGGTTGTTCGAAGTGCCCTGTTAGTTGTGTTTCAGGTGTCAATTCACCTGCTTCAAATAAAGCCCACATTTCTTCAGCGTAAAATGTTTTTGTCAATTCTGGGGCGTATTGTCCGTAATACTCACACATATTGCGTACATCGCGCTGTAACATGCTAAATGCATTGTTATTCGCTGCCGCATCCACCACTTGGGGTAAATCAATAATAACCGGGCCGTAGTCGTCTACTAAGACATTAAACTCTGATAAATCGCCGTGTATTAAACCTACACACAACATACGCATGACATAGACCATCACTAAAGCATGATCTTCAATGGCTTGTTCCGCAGACATAGACACATCGTTGAGTCTGGGAGCCACTTCGCCCTCGTCATCTGTGACTAGTTCCATCAGTAACACACCTTCATAACAACCGTAAGGCTCAGGTACTCTGACCCCAGCTTTGGCTAATTTAAATAAGGCGTCCACTTCAGTGTTTTGCCATGCATCTTCTTGTTGCTTTCGGCCAAACTTAGAGCCTTTCTCCATAGCTCGGGCACGACGAGTGTTGCGGACCTTGCGGCCTTCCTGATATTGCGCAGCCTTTTTAAAACTACGTTTCATGGCCTCTTTATAGACCTTGGCACAACGTACTTCGGCTCCACATTGCACTGCATATACTGTGGCTTCTTTGCCACTCATAAGCTGATAAAGCACTTCATCTATCAGTCCATCATCTACCAGTGGCTGTAATCTTTTTGGTATTTTCATTAAAACCTAAGGCCAACAAATATTGCTGTTGGTTCAATTATTATGTCGTTCAAATCATCAAAATTTGAACCCCTTAAAAAACAAACAATATGATATCAAGTTTATTCGCCACATTGATATCGATATCTAAGTACCTAACAAATTTTACCACAGCACCAGAATCTCTGAAAAACAAATAAATGCTACTTAGACCAAACAGCTATAGATAGAAAACACCTCGCTCAATTGGTTACAGACTAAAGCCAGAAGATCTAATGGCAAGGCAGTGGCAATTTTAAAATACAGCAACAACCTAATTAATTTCTATACAAAGGTTAAATAGGGCAGCCATCCTTTGGTCACTAATGGTATAAGGTAGAGACTAAATCTAAATATGGAACAAGAACCCTATATGATAATCACACAGTATCGACAGTTTTCTCTGGCTGTATTTTGGGGCCTAACAGCCCTGCTCTTTGGCTGCGCTGAAATTGACACAAAGCCTAGCAAGGTGGCCAATGAACTCAATCAAATCGCAGAACAATATGTAAAACTCGGATTAGAACTGGGCGAATACGATAAGGATTATGTTGACGCTTATCTTGGCCCCGATGCATGGAAAAAACACGCCAAGGCACAGCTGCGTTCCAAACAACAGCTGGCTTTTGATATCAGTGAGTTGCTGCAAAAACTCAAAACACTTGATCTAACAGATCAACATCTAAAATTACGTCATAAAGCGTTATTTCGCAATGTACGGGCGATGGATGTGCGGGCCCGCATGTTACTTGGCGAAACATTCAGTTTTGCTGAAGAGGCACGACTTATCTACGATACTATTCTTCCCGAATATGACCTCAAAAAATTTGATCAGGCATTAAATGAGATAAACAAACTGGTGCCTGGAGAAGGTGACTTAGCCAAACGAGTAGATACATTTCGCAACCGCTTTGTTATTGCTGAAGAAAAAGTTGGTGATGTAGTGGATCAGGCTATTGCTGAATGTAAAAGACGCTCTGACACCTACATTTCTTTACCCCAAAATGAACGTTTTGAGTTGCAATACGTCACAGGAAAAAGTTGGTCTGGGTATAATTGGTATCAAGGCGATAACAAAAGTTTGATGCAAATCAACCAAGATTTCCCCATGCAAATAGACCGAGCCATTGGCCTTGGGTGCCATGAGGGTTACCCCGGTCATCATGTATGGAATGTACTAATTGAAAATAACTTACTCAATAAAAATGCGTGGGTGGAGTTCTCACTTTTTCCGTTATTTAGTCCTTATGCCCTCATTGCTGAAGGAAGTGCTAATTATGGTGTGGATTTAGCTTTCCCTGAGGATCAAAAAGTGTTGTATGAGCGAGATGTGTTATTTCCTATTGCTGGATTGGATCCTGCTAGTGCGGCAACGTTAGAGCAACTCAATAAATTAACAGCTCAATTATCGCACGCTATTACCGCCACAGCACAACTTTACCTAAACGGTGACATTAGCCGCGAACAAGCCATTGAACAACGCCGCAAGTATTCTTTAGTGTCTCAAGAAAAAGCAGAACAAAGTGTGCGGTTTATTGAACAATACCGCGCTTACGTCCTGAATTATAATTTAGGCAAAGACATTGTTTCAGCCTACATCAGCAAACAAAGTCAAAACGAAGCTGGCAAATGGCAAGCCTTTGAGCGAATGTTAACGGAATTATCCACCGCGTCAGATATGCTGGATTAACCTTGGCGTAAAACAGTTTTCTGGGTGCATTAAAAAGGCTGCGACTAGCAGCCTTTTTAATCTGCAAGGTGGATTATAAAAATAGCTTCAATACAAAAAGTTTATACGCATTTTACTGTAGCGAAGTGTCCGTTAATTTGCTAACAACACTATGATCCTTTTCAATAATTCAGGGCTGTCGGCATAGCCATGATGTAACACTATGTCTGTTTTTCCGTCGCCATTGATATCGTCAGTAGCCGCATCAAAGGGATTTTTAGGCATAGCTACTTTCTGGCTTTGTGATCGTTTTGCATAAGGTTTTTTGTTATCAGGTGTTGCGAACACTATACGAATCAAATCATCGTCATCCGAGTACACTATGTCTTTAACTGAATCTCCATTGACATCAATCATTTTAACCAGAGGTTGACCTCGGGCGCCCGAAGATAAGCTAAACGTCATCTCTACCTCTTGCCTCACAAAAGGCTTTTTGCCATATTGCCCTTTTTCATCCATTGAAAAAATCAACACATCTTGGTCGATACTCCCAGATAACAAGGCACCTATAATTTGCGAGATCCCGATATCAAAAGACGACACCGATACTTCTTTTTTACCATCCATATCTATGTCCAATATGATGATATCAGACAAGGTTTCTTCTGAAGTGACACTGCTGTTTGCCTGCTGGGGATAACTCACTTTACCTTCATCTAACGCGCCATAAAAAAACTCAAAATCGATAATTTTATCTAACACTCCAGTACTTTTAGTAAACTGCACGGCAATATCAGGTATGCCATCACCATTTAAATCGTCTATTTTTCTGACGACTCGGTGTTGTATATTACTTTGGTCCATCTTCTGTCCGTTTGCCGCTTTGATATCCCACCAATCCCAAGGGTAAATGGTGTGATTAATTTTTACCTTTGTGGCTGTGTCTGAAAAGCGCATGTCATCGTTTTGCAGAAACACATTCAGTTGCCCTTGTTCTACTGTAACTAAGTCCGATTTTCCATCTGCGTTCATATCTTGGAAGTATAATTCGTGATCGTCATAACCTATGCCACTTTCATACATTTCAATCCGTGCCGCTATAGGTAAGCTCTGTGGGTGCCTAGCGCCACAGCAATCGGATAACCATAAATTAAGTTGTTCAAAGTGCGGCAGCACAATGTCATCAAGACCGTCATGATTTAAATCCTGTACAAAGTCCATTTTTTGAAATGTGTCAGGTTTATCACCAATAAACATTGAGGAAACCCCCTCAGCCTGCACCCATGCAGATTTATGGGATAGATGTGCAGGCACATAGTGACTCACAGTGGTTTTATCTAAAAGGTACAAACGTTGTAAACCGTCTTTTAGAGGTTCGCCTACATCATAGGCAAACACCGTGTTGGGAATTTCAATTTGGTCTGCTGCGATAAAGGTTTGACTTGGTGTATCAAAAAAATAAATCACTAACATCCGCTGTTGTTTATCATTTACACCCACAACAACCAATTCTTTTCCCCCATGAGGTAAAAGATCAGCAATCAATACAGCTTGATTAACGTTAAAACTTAGGTCAATTTGCTGCTGCGTGAAAATGTCTGTATTTTTAGCATTTGCCTGAAATACCCAAAGCCCGAAGCTTATAAATAAAAAAAATCGACGAAAAAAATGAACCATTAAGTAACACAATTCCATATAGATTGAGGATACGTGTTATACATTAGCAAAATAAACTATGTTAAAAAGGTAAAAAGTGTAAGTGCGTACGTATTCCTGTTTCCTTCGGTTAACTAACCTAAACTTAATCGTTAAGTAATACAGGGTGATATGATAAAAATTCACTAGTAGTGTCAATCAGGAGTTAAAAAAGTGGTTAAACGTTTCGCGTTAATAAGTGGTTTAGTAGCAATCTTAATAACGCCGCTAATCTGGGCACAGTCACCAACACAATCTCACCCCTTTGAAACATTGCGCGGTCTTGAACGCTTTAATAAATCAAGCACTTTATCAATGCATAACAATACTGAAATGGAGAAGACTTTACTCGCTATTAAAGGCGTTAAAATCGGTGACAACGTATTGCAGCAGGCCATTCAATTAGCAGAACAAGGGGGGCAATTAGGGCGCATTCGTGGTGGCACTCGCAGCGATAAAATAAAATTGAGTTTCTATCAACCCTATGAAGATTCTCGCTTAGAGCAAAAAGTGGAATTGTACTTCGATAAGCACAATGGCTTTATTCAGCAAGTCACCGCCACTTATTTTTTACAAGATGCCTATTTAAGCATTGTGCCAATCCGGGAACAAAGCCTAAGCGCCGCGGTTAAAAAATTTGGTTCACCTATGACTATGCAACAAGCTTATGATTTCAGTGGGCAACAGAATGGAGAAATAGATTTCGATAAATTTATTAACGGACTACAGCAATCTACTCAGTTACACCCATTGGCGCTAGCCTATTTAAATAAGCGTAATATTTCTAGAAGCTCCAAATGGGTAAAGGGTGAACAAGATTACGCCCTCATGCACAGTGGTTTTGACCGTTGTTATTTATGGCATACCAATACATTTAAGCAAATTTTAACATTTTGTTTTTTTGATAAAACCAGCGCCAACCCAAATAGCAGAGGGGTAGAGTTAGACTTACATGATTTCCCTATCAGTCAACAAATTACTGAGCTGGGTAATCCACACAACAAACCAGACATTGCATTGTAACCCATATACCCAAACACTCTGAGATACACATTTCGAGCTGGTATGGGTATATGGCATAACCTATAAACAAATACTGGCTGCGGTAAAGTCTAATTCACGCGATAATCACGCCATAATTAAAATCTCTTTTTTAGGACGTAATAATGACAATTACCCGCAATGGTCACCGATATATTGATGTCGAAAGTGGCAAAACCTTAGATGTATGGTTTCCTCGTAGCAATAAAAAAATTGAGCGTCATTGCTTAGCCAGTAAAGTTGGCTTGATTAAGGGCGAGTTTGTAGAAATTAGTCTGGATATTGATGCCGCCCCCAACTCTGCTGAGGACGCTTATTTACGCCTACATTTATTGTCAGAATGTGCGGTGTTACCTAACAACATCAACCTTGAAGGTGTGTTTGGCCTATTGACAAATGTAGCTTGGACTTCAGCGGGCCCCGTATTACCCAATAAGGTGGAAGAATTAAGAGAATTAATCGCCGCAGAACATCATCACTTAGCCGTGACCTCTATCGATAAATTTCCTAGAATGGTCGATTACGTTATTCCAGAAGGTGTGCGTATTGGCGATGCTGACCGTGTACGTATGGGGGCTCACCTTGCGCCTGGCACAACTGTGATGCACGAAGGTTTTGTCAACTTCAATGCTGGTACTTTAGGTAGTTCCATGGTTGAAGGTCGTATTTCACAAGGTGTAGTGGTGGGTGATGGTTCTGACATTGGAGGTGGCGCTTCCACAATGGGGACGTTATCTGGTGGCGGTAAGTCCATTAACGCTATTGGCAAAAGTAGTATGCTGGGTGCTAACGCCGGTATTGGTATTTCACTGGGTGATGATTGTATCGTTGAAGCAGGCTTGTATGTCACTGCAGGCACTAAAGTGAAAACACCAGATGGCGAAGTAGTTGCTGCACGTCAATTATCAGGCATGAATGGACTATTGTTCCGCCGCAACAGCCAAACCGGTGTAGTGGAAGCCGTAGTAGCAGATTCATCTAAATGGGGCGGCCTAAACGCCAGCTTACACAGCAACGATTAATTGATTGCAGAGGCAACCCTATTCTTGGGTTGCCTCATCTCCCTACAAAGCTTTTCCACTTGTTTTTTGTTATATCCCCATTATTCTGTTCTGTGTTCAAATAAAAGCACATGTTTAGAGAGTCTCATTTTGATTAATTGTTATCGAATATTTTTAGCTGTGTGTTTTATGTGTATCAGTTTCGCCTCGCTGGCAGCACCTTTGGTTTTACTGGAGCAAACAGAAATCGCAAGGGTAAAAACTGCCTTAAAAAACGCTACGGCTATGGCTGATACCCAAAAGGCCTACCAACTATTACTGCAACAGGCTGATAAAGCATTAGATCTTGATGGTTTTTCTGTCACAGATAAAAAAATCATGCCGCCATCAAAAGACCATCACGATTATTTAAGTATCAGTCGTTATTGGTGGCCAGATGAAACCAAAGTCGATGGCCTACCTTGGAAAAGACGAGATGGCATCACTAACCCAGACACCCAGACAGACCATGTAGATCGTAAACGTTTAGGTGCAATGAGTCGATATGTTAGCAAGCTATCTTATGCTTACTACTTTTCGGGTAACGAAAAATACGCACAAAAAGGCACCGCATTAATTAAGAAGTGGTTTTTAGACTCAGATACAAAAATGAATCCACATTTGGAGTTTGCGCAAACTGTGCCTGGGAGGGATCAAAGAAGGCGTTCAGGGATCCTAGATGGTAGATTAATCCCTGAAAAAATATTAGATGCCATCACTCTTTTCACCCCTTCTAAACATTGGTCAGAAAATGACAACCAAAAAATGAACCTATGGCTAAGTGATTACCTTAGTTGGTTAACCAATAGCAAAATGGGTCAGGCTGGAGCCAAACAAATCAATAATCACGGTTCTTGGTATTACTTTCAAGTGGCCGCTTTGTCTTGGTATTTAGGTGATTCACAAGGCTTAAAAACCAGCTTGGAACAGAGTAAAATCCACATGCTCAGCCAGTTTGATCAGCAAGGCGCACAGCAACATGAACTAGCTAGAACACGTGCATTTTTTTACAGCTGTTTTAACTTAGAAGCGTTAACCAGCATTGCCATCATTGCCGATAAGGCAGGCGATTCTCTTTGGCGATATCCTGCCACTGAAAACAGCCTATTAGCCACTGGTGTCGAATATCTGATTCCCGCAGCCCAAGGCCAAACATGGCCCCATGCTTCATCAAACCATATAGACCCAACTGATTTCATCAGGGTCTTAGAGAGATACAATCAATACAGTGGTCAAAAATCACAAAAGCCTTTACTCAAAAATTTATTAAACACACACAAAAACAGCGCCGAATTAAAACAAAAGCCAAGTTCTCTGTATTATCATTTTGCTTTGTTCAAGCCTGAAGTATTACTAGATTTGTAAGTGTATCAAAAGCTTTTTCGCTTCCCACTTCACAGCTAAACAACCTGAATGCGGGTGAAAGACATAACACTATTGCCTATAGATTAAGGCACAAAATACTGTGCTAATTCACTATTCCCACTGTTGCTTATCTTGGTCAGAAGCGCTTTCGACACACTCCCCAGTTATTTCGGTGCTATCAGGCATTTGCGAAAAATCTAATTCAATGTACCCTAGTCTACAATAGCCAGTTTCAGCAATTTTTTCTTCAAGCAAAGTAATAATGGCCTCGCGTTTTTCATCGTCTGAAATGTACTCACCACTTTGAGGCACACGCTCTAGCTTATCATCTCGCTTTTGACCTGATTGTCCGCGACCGCCTTTACCTTTACCTTCACCCTGTCCTTTTTTACCAGAGCCTTTGTTTTTGCCTCGTTCACCTTTAGGTTGATCAGTTAGATAGTTCATAGACAATACAAAACGCTTTGAACCATCGGAATGAATATCGGTGCTGAATCGATTAGGCTCCCCCTTGTTGTAATCTGGTTTACTTGAACAAGCGGTTAAGCAAAATGAAAAAAGTAGGATATATAAAGTGAAACGCAAAAGCATGATGGTATTCCAAAGTGAAACAGATAGTTTTGAAAATCAAAACCTAAAACTCTAAGTATAAAATGGGTGGTACAACTGCCCAGAATACGCTTTGTGTAAGCCACAACTTAAAATGCAGCATAACGTTTTTTAAATCATAATTTTTGACCTATACATAAACTTTACATAGTAATGCTTTGGCCATGTAGTAGACAGGACGATATTGACATGCAACTACCATTAAAGAAATGTTCACTCAGCATGTTACTTTTGATTATTTCGCTATTCGTGAAAAATTTTCAACACTCATAAAACGATTAACTGTCAGTATTTGCGGCTTAACACCAGAGTCAAAAGTAACTTCCAATAACTCTCCTTGGTGATAAAAACTTTGCTCTGTACTGGCAAAAAGTGGATGTGTTTTGCCATTTATTTGCAACTGCAATTGCCCTTTATCAAACAATACTTGGATTAGCGCATTCGAGGTACTGCTGCGGTACTCTCCAATAAAGCTCATAAGTTTGGCTTCGCTCAGAGCTACTCGGGGCTTAGAGAAAACATAATGTAACCCCCAGGTATTCGCAGCGCCTTTTACACTGGCGTGCCCTAGACCCGGTAAACGCTCAAACTTAAAAGACAAATCTTTAAAATTTTGCTTCTCAAAAAAACTAACGAGATCATCAAATGCTGGCATTAAACCGTCAAACTCACCTATTGCCGAATAAAGAGTGATGGGTCTTGACAATTTTTTATCGGAGAACGTATTAGCATAGGAATAAACAATATTGTTATCCCAGCCTGACGCAGACGAGGTGGGGATATAACCGTTAAATAAATTGGGCTGATTAAACATAGCGTACAGTGTAAATAAACCACCGTAGGAACTTCCCATCAAAACTCGATTATCATTAGTACGATATTCGCTGCCTATAAAAGGAATAAGCTCTTGTTCAATAAACTGTAAAAATTTTTCAGCACCACCAGAATTGGGAACTTGAGTCATATTACTTGGCGTGAAATCTCTAGCACGTAACACATCTGGATTAGGATTCGCACCTCCCCACTGAATCCCCACTAAAATAGCTTCAGGTATAAAACCATCGTAATAGGATTGGCCGTAGGTAGACACCATCAAAGGAAAATCCCATTGAGCATCTAGAAAATAAATAACCGGATAGTGTTTATCTGATTGTCCATAACCGGCGGGGGGCTTAATCAGTAGTTGGTATTCTTGAGGGACGATTTTTGACTGCAGCGCGCGTACTTCTGAGCCTATAATAGTCATTTCAGCCAAGCCTTCTTTAGCTTGCACATCCACAACATTCATTAACAATAACACCAAACCAAGGTAAAACATTCTCATAACCATTTCCAAATAACAGGAGTTGTTATTGAGTCTACCCTTACAGACTAATCGTTGTCCAAAGAGAGTATTTTTGTCATGACATTTTTACCTGCAACATCTTTAATAGTCATACTGAGTTTTTTATCTGCTAGTTCAATTACGCCATAATTTGCGTTGCTGTAACTCTGCCCTACTCGGTGTTGATTGGGGCTGACACTTTTCCATTCTTCAGTTAATCCAGAAGTTGTCATTTCCCACAAAGTTTTGCCATTTTTTCGGGTGATTTGGCTTAACTCACTCCAATGAGTATCACCACTGACAATGATTAAGTTAGTAATCTGATATTTATCGAGCAAAGCTAAAAAACGTTGCCTCTCATGAGGGAAGTTAGCCCAGGATTCCCACCCCGAAAATTCGGGTAACAATTGGATGCTGCTAGCAAAAATACGCACATCTGCGGGTTGTTGTAGTTGTTGTTCTAACCAATGCCACTGAACTTCGCCCAGCAAAGTGCTGGTTTTATTTTCACTTGGTATATAGGGGCCCAAATTATTAGGCGCTTTGCTATTCAAGTATTCGAGCTGACCAACCGACTCAAGAGGGCTTCTATTCCAACGTAAGTCCGGCAAAATAAGCTGCACTTTAGTCTTGTCTTGAATCAGTATTTGACTGGTATAAATACCATCTACGCGAGTACGCCTTGGACTGTCTTTGGGCACATTAAAATAATCGAGCATGATTTGCCGCGACGCTTCTTTTTGCGGATATTCTACGCCTGCGTCATTTTCTCCAAAATCATGATCGTCCCAGATACCAATGACAGAGGTAGTGGCTAACATAGTCTGCATACCTGTTGTCGCCCACTGTTTGGCATATTTGGCTTTTAGCTCAGTCATATTTTCGGTATCGCCATAAATATTGTCGCCGAGTAACACCAACAAATCGCCTTGCTCTTGTTGCATCGCTTGCCAGATAGGTTGCGGTTTGTCTTGATGTAAACAAGAGCCAAAGAGGATTTTAAGCTGTGAATGCGCCACATCCTTAGCCAGCACAGGCATGGTGATTACTATCAAAAATAGCAAAATACTTTTAGCGACATATTTCATGATTTATCTTTGTTTCACTATAGGTAAGGGTTGCCCAATATCAGGAGAAAATTGTCGGTGATTAAGATTTAGCAGTTGAATCGCAGTTGCTGCCACCTGATTTAAAGTAAAGTCTGTTTTTTGATCTGAACTTTTCAGCACTTGTTTTACATCTGGGCCCAATGCGGCTAACCAAACCTGATCGGCACCGGGGATGCCATCTTTATATTGATTCAAACCATTCAAATACCCCTTTACCGCTTTAGCGCTGCCATGGTGTTGCCAAGTTTTTGCCGAATTTCCGCGGCCATGATCAACGGTAATCACTAAATTGGTTTTACCTCGATACTGCTCCATGGATTGTAATAACCCCCATATATTTGCAATAAATTGGTCTGCCCTTTTAGCGCCACGCAAATACTCGGGGTAATTACCTTGATGAGCAAAATCATCGGTTTCACCAAGGGCAAGGTAAATGACTTTAGGTTGCTTTGCCAAAATATATTCTTGAGCGAACCCAGCAGTAAAAGCGTCCAATCGCACATTATGCCATGGGCTAGGAATTTGCTGTTGCAACTCATTTAACCACTTTGCTTTAGCAGATAAGTGGTCCCAAGCAGCGGACTCAAATCCGGCGTTAATGGGGATTTGGCTACGAGTGCGATTGATGATGGCAGGAAAAACATCCCAACTGCCAAATGCAGCGACTTGATTTTTAAAACCTGGCTGGGTGTTTAACCATTCCAAAAACGTAATATTTAAATTGTCACTTGCATGATTAGAATCGATATTGGGATCAGCCTTACCGGTCAATAATTCGTTATAGCCAGGATACGAAAACCATAAATCGTTGGTTAGCTGCATCGAAGATTGGTTATCTCGATTGCCAATTAAAATTCCTTGCTTAGAGATAACTTGCCATAAAAAAGGTAACAACTTTTGACGTTTCTCTTGGGGGGTATCTCCAAAAAACTGTTTCTGTATCGCACTTTTATCCGCTTTGAAATCTTCCAAGTTCAGGACATCGTCTTGATAACCTCGAAACACTTCTTGCCAACGTAATCCGTCGATGCTGACCAGCAATAAATTATCTGCCGCAAGTAAAGAATGACTAAAGCTTGCCAAACATAACATCAAATAAAAAGATAGCTGTTTCATAATGACTCATCCCCAAAAAAAATAAAAAAAAAGGACGAACATAAAGTCCGTCCCAAAGGTGACACACAGGGAAAACTAGTTATTGTTAAAAATTAAAATTTCAAAGTAGCGTTAAATGCAGCAGTACGAGGTGCGCCAATCCATGCGGACTGACCGGCAATGCCGCCCAAATAACTTTCGTCAAACAAATTGTTCACTGTAAAACGAAGTTCTAAGTCGCCCATACCCTGTGCTAAAGAAGGTAGGGTGATCCCAGCGTACAAATCTGTCACTAAGTAAGCGTCGGCTACAGCAGTATTGGCAGCATCGATATAACGGTCATCAACCCATTTGGAAGACAAACCAGCAAAGCGGTTGTCTTTTTCCCAATCGAGTGAAACAACCAGCATATTTTCAACTGAACCAAAAACCGTGTTACCGGCAGGATAACCAATAGAACCTTCAGTGTATTCGGAATCGTTAGCCGTAAACGCACCATATACCGAAAAGGTATCGGTCAATTTTACCGATAATGACGCTTCTATACCGCTTGATTCCACGCCGCCCACATTGACGTAGCTGCCGTTTGTACCAATCAGGTAATCAATACCATCTGGTGAATCTGGTGCGATAAAGGTTAAACGGTCATCAAACTTAATACTGTAATAGGTCAAACTGGCATTAATATTTTGCGATACATAACGTAGGCCTAAGTCTACATTTTCAGCCGATTCTGGTGTGACTAAGTCTAGTGTGGAGGCATCACGTTCAAGAACAGTGTCTTTAATGGCGGCAAAGTTTTCAGCGTATCCCGCAAATAACTCTAAACCGTCAATCGGCATAGGCACGACAACACCGGCACTGATTAAAAGGTCAGAGTCAGATGAAATAGAGGCACCATTAGAAGAGTCGAAATTATCTTCACGGGCTAAATCCACTAGGAATTTTTTAGCGCCTAAACGCACCACAGCAAAGTCCATATCTAGTTCATTTTCTAGGTACAACATAGTGGTTTCTACTGGGAATGTGCGTTCGTACTCTATCCAATAAGGTGTGTGGTCGAATTCTGCACTAGTGCGTGAGTCGATGATTTTATGCCAGTCACGAGACTCATTACGGCTATAGTCTTCATACCAAATACCGCCTCGTAACGAATTATCCATATCAGCAATTTTGCTGAACCAAGTAAAGTCAGCATTAAAACCCACACGCTCTTTTTCGTAATGGGTATGGCGGTATGAACCAACCGGCACTGCACCATCCGTGTAACAAGCTGGGTCATATACTGCACCTGCACCACCATAAGGGAAAGTAATTGAACTTTCGCAATCAGCTTCAGGGCTTAGGGCGTACCCTGCCTTATCTACAAAGAAAATTTGACCTAAAGCAGAACCGCCAGTAACGGTTTGACCTGAAACCAATTCAGAATGAGGTGCATTGTCACCATCAGCATTCACATCCACTACGTACTGCGGCACCCAGTCACCGCGCCCTTCATTTTGGTGATAATACACATTGGCATTAAGTTCAATGTTGTCGCCTTTGTACTCGGCAGAGACATAACCAAAAAGATTTTCACGTAAAGTAGACCAGCCTTGACGATACACTTGATCAACATAAGGAATACCTGTCCATTCTGAGATCAAACCATCTGATTCTGGATTTTGTTGAAATTGCGCTAGGCTAACACGTTGGTAGTTGTCTTCATGAGTATCATCCCAAGAGCCGTAGGCGGTGACTTCAACATCACCAAACAAACTGACGACTTTAGCCGCAATATGATCACGCCTATTTTCAGCTGAGTGATCTATCCAATCTGAATTACGGCTATTTGAAACACTGACCCAAGCAAAAGTATCTTTAGCGACTTCACCTGTGTCATAACGTACAAAAAACTTCTGGGCATCAAAATTGCCTTGTGACCAGCTGACAGTCATTTGCTCTTCATCGTTAGGAGCAATAGTCGTAAAGTTTAAGGTACCACCTAACGCTTCGTTCGAACGAGATGCGACATCCCCCGTACCTTGTGAGACTTCAACAGCAGCTAAATTTTCAGTATCAATATAACGATTCGCTTTTGCACCGCCACCATAGTTAGAATTACCGTTAGCAATGCCATCTATAGTAATACCTATTTGTTGCTCATCTAGGCTTAACTGAAAACCACGAATAGACACAGTAGTCGACCAATCGTCTGATCCAAACGTGTCCCCCTCGTTAATCAACACACCAGGTAAATTATCAATTTGGGCTAACACACTGGTTAAGTTACTTTGTTGCTTTGCCATTTCTTCTGAAGTTTGGTTATTGGCATAAGAAACACTTTTCCCGACTACTGTGATTGACTCCATACTTTGGTCTGATTCTTCGGCGCCAATTACTGGGGTTGCAACTGCATAAGTACTCAGTGCAATAGAGATAGATAAAGCTAATTTGGATAATAATTGACTGCTCATTGAATGTGTTGTCCCAAGTGATTTTTATTGTGGGCAGTAATATGAATGAGCAATATGTAATTGAGATGTACTTTTATTGACGCTTAGGTGATGGTTTTACTACATTTTTTTGGCTAACTAATGACACTTATGTGTCATTAGTTGATTTTTTGAACGAGGATATGCTGGCTACTTTTCAATAAAAAATGTACCCCAGCCGTCATAATCGACTTTATGTTTTTCAGCAATAGCAAAAAGTTTATCAGTATCTTGATTGATCAAATTGACATCCAACATACGTTCTACCACGGCATCAAAACAAAATACTTCTTCGCCCTCTTCTGTCTCTAGCTCTTCAGCATCCCCCACTTCAAAACCTGCTTTAAAAGCATCAACTGCAGCCTTTTCTAACAATTCAAAGTCATCGCTAGCAAAGTGATATTCAATGGTATGAGCTTGACTGGCATCACTGCCATCTTCAATCAAGGCTTCGACTGTTTCTTGGTTAAATTCATGCCATTCGGCTAATTCGGATGCGCTTTGTGAATTCATGAAATACTCCTATGGACAATTTTGTTATCTAATTCTGTGTTTATATCTTTAAGTTGGTGTTGCATTTTTTGATGAAAATATTCGGCGTTTTGTTTAATGGATTTATTTTCATCCATCATCTCTGGCTCAGACAGTTTTATCACTAAAGTGCCATTGTCCCATCTATTTAGTTTTATTTTATTATGCAAATTACTGGCAGTCACCATCACTATGGGTTCTTTGGTGGCTTTGGCTATACGAAACGCCCCTGTTTTAAAAGGTAACAATCCGCGCCCATTGCTACGAGTCCCTTCTGGGAAAAACCACACTGATAGACGCCTTTTCTGAATTTTTTGCACCGTACCCTGTAAGGTATCATGGGCGCGCCCTGAATTTTTCCGGTCAATCATGATGTTACCTGTTAGCCAATAGACTTGTCCAAACAGAGGGATCCATATCAGGCTTTTTTTACCTACAGTGACCGTACCTTTTTGTGCTGCTGCACATATTGTCAGTAAATCAAAACTATTTTGATGATTAGCGATAAACACATAAGGACCACCTTGCTTAACACTATCAGGTACGCGAATTTCAAGTTTTAATCCAAGTAGTGCCGAAACAGAACTATACAATACACCGGCGGCATGTACGTTGTCCCGATGAAAAGGTCGCAGCAAACACACCAGAATCAACAATACGTTTATCAGCAAAAAATAACAGAATATCGCAACAATGCGTAAAAGCGCTAACAAGGCATATCCTTATCAAAGAAGTGGGCGCAGAGTATACGCATTTTAGCTGATAGCTAAAACACTTATGCTATTTGATTTAAAACGCGCTTATTTTGGTGTTGCTTAATAGCGCATAAAAATGAATGAATAAAATTTATAATTAGCCGATACTTATAAAGTAAGTGTCTCTTTTACTCATTAAGGCCATTCAATCTATGCAAATGTTTAAACATGAAGATCTCGACGAAGACATCCTCACCGACCTGTTGGAAGAAATTAACGAACTTTATGAAGCCAGCGAACAAACCTTAATTGAATTGGAATTAAAACCAGATGATAACGAACTACAGCGTTCATTGTTCCGTTCCATCCACACCATAAAAGGCGACTTGGGACTGGTCAATTTTTCTCCACTCATCCCACTTCTACAACATGCTGAAGACCTGCTTGATTATTTACGTAAAGGGCAAATTCACTACACCAGCAACATGAGTGACTTGGTGTTATTGATAATGGACAAAGTCAAAGTGTTTGTACAAAGCTGCATTCAAACTGGGCAAGCTGAATATGACAAACAACTGTTTGAGGAGCTTGTTACAGCCATCAAACGCATTACACCAGAAAATAGCTCACAGCATGAACAATTGTTAACCAAAGCTGTATTGTTACTTGATCCCAGCCTAGATTTAGGCCAAGAGCATCAACAAACAACTGAAAAATCCTCTGTCGAAGCACCGGTAAGTATTGCAACAACAGGCATACCTAAATCCATTTCCAACGAACAACGTGAAGACTTAGTGTTTTTTAGAGAATTGATGAAACCCATAGAAAAACGCTCTATATACTGGGATGGCAGAGGCGATAGGATTGCAAAACTAGCCGGTTATATTAATAAAATAGCAGGGACACCAGTCAGTGAACCGCAACTAGCCGTTGCTTGTTACATGCATGATTTTGGCATGGCTTTTATGCCAATTGCAGTACTCCATAAACAAGAAAAACTGCAAGAAGCTGAGTTTAATTTGATGCGCTCTCATGTGTATAAAAGTGCACGTTTATTGGAAAACCTTAATCAATGGAACGAAGCGCGAAAAATTGTGATGCAGCATCATGAGCGTATCGACGGCAGCGGCTACCCACTGGGAATAAAAGAAGATGACATTTGCGAAGGAGCCAAGTTATTAGCCATACTTGACACATTTGACGCCATTACTCATGCGCGGGCACATCAGAGCCATTTAAAACGGCCAAAGAAAAAGGCGGTTATCGAAATAAACCGTATCGCCAAGGGGCAATTTTCCACTAAATGGATGCAGGCTTTTAACACCGGAATGGCAGCGTTGTTGACCAATGAACGAGCTAAATAGTCAGGCCACCTTGCTACTGTGTTAAATAGCAGTAACAAAGCGATATAACTAGGGTTTACATATTTAATTCTTTTAACTTTCTAGTCAGAGTATTTCTACCCCAGCCCAAACGTTTAGCCGCGTCTTGTTTATGGCCATGGGTATAATGTAATGCTCTTTCTAACAAGATCCTTTCAAAACTCATAATCGCATCATCAAGAATATTATTATGGCCAGACTGCAATTGAATATCTGCCCAACTGGCTAAGAGAGTTTGCCAATCTCCAGACTGGGCGGTTTTTTCAACTGATACAGGTTGTTGGTTTATCTCTGGGGGTAAGTCGTGAGGCAGGACTTCTTGTCCACTAGCCATTACAGTTAACCAGCGGCACATATTTTCAAGCTGACGAACATTACCTGGCCAAGGTAAGTTAGAGAGAATTTTTTTAGTCTCTTTACTCAGTGATTTAACCTCTACGGCTAATTCCAGTGCCGCTTTTTGTAAAAAGTGTCCGGCCAATAAAGGAATGTCTTCGCGTCTTTCACTAAGGGTCGGGATATGGATGCGTATGACATTTAATCTATGATACAAATCTTCCCTAAATTTACCTTCTGAAACACGTAGCTCCAAATTTTGGTGGGTCGCAGCAATAATACGTACATCAACTGAAACAGGATTATGCCCCCCGACACGATAAAATTGCCCGTCTGCCAAGACTCTTAATAATCGGGTTTGCACGTCTAAGGGCATATCCCCTATCTCATCTAAAAATAAAGTACCGCCATTGGCTTGTTCAAAGCGCCCTTGCCTAGCGGCTTGAGCGCCAGTAAACGCGCCCTTTTCATGACCAAACAATTCAGATTCAATCAAATCAGCTGGTATTGCCGCCATATTGAGGGCAATAAAGGTATTCTCGGAACGAGGACTATGACGGTGTAAAGCATGGGCCACTAATTCTTTACCTGTACCCGACTGACCATTAATCAATACACTGATACTGGAACGAGATAAACGCCCTACCGCTCTAAACACCTCTTGCATAGCCGGTGCTTCACCAATAATTTCGGTGGCTTTTATTTGTTCAGGGGGCTGGTTTTTGCTCGATTGTTCCCGAGCGTGTGTTAATGCCCGCTGCACTAAATTCACTGCTTCGTCGATGTCGAAGGGTTTGGGTAGGTATTCAAATGCACCACTTTGATAAGCATTAACTGCACTGTCTAAATCAGAATGCGCAGTCATAATAATCACAGGAATATTGGCATATCGCTTATGTACTTCGCTTAATAAGACCATGCCATCCATTTGTGGCATACGAATATCTGAGACTATCACTTCAGGCGGTTGCGCCGTTTCTAGCTGTAATAATAAATCTTCAGGGTTTTCAAAACTGAAACAAGGGATATTCGCCGCTTGTAACGCTTTTTGTAACACCCAGCGAATCGAGCTGTCGTCATCGACTATCCATACGGGTTCTGCACTCATGTCTGGGGATCCTTTTTTTCAATAGGTATATATAAAGTAAATTCTGTTCTGCCTGGCCAACTATCCACTTCGATTTTCCCTCTGTGATGTCCAATCAAGGTTTGTGATATAGATAACCCTAAACCACTGCCCTCTTTTTTGCTGGTCACCATAGGGTAAAAAAGGGTGTTTTTTAGTTCTGTTGGTATGCCGGGGCCATTGTCGATAATTTGAATTTTTACGCATAACGGGAAACACTCGCCATGAATAATCACTTGACGTTCAATTCTAGTTACCACGCTTATCTCGCCGGTAATGTCTAGATTGTCTGATAACACTTGCACACTATTACGCACTATATTCAAAGTAGCTTGTTGCAGCATATCTTGATCAAGGTATACATCAGGAATACTTGGGTCGTAATCCCTTGTAATAGTAATGTTGTGACTTGGATCGAGTCGCACTAAAGTGCACACTTTCTCAAGCACTTGATGCACATTATGCCAATCAAAGCTTGGTCGTAGGTTCGGCCCTAATAAGCGATCAACTAAATTAGTAAGCCTGTCAGATTGTTCAATAATAACCTGGGTAAATTCTTTTAATTCTTCATTAGGGAGTTGTTTACCTAATAATTGCGCTGCCCCACGAATACCCCCTAATGGGTTTTTAATTTCGTGAGCTAAACCACGCACCAACTCTCGAGCGGCTTGCTGTTGTGCCCATTGGTGGTTTTCTTGACTGATTTTTTTCTGTTGTTCAACCAGTCGAATTTCCACTAATAAGCGTTTATCTTGGTTTTCCAGAATACTGGTAACAGACACATCTGCCTGAGTATGTCGGCCATCAATAAATTTAAAGGACACTTCACTGTCAGAATAGACTTCACCAAATTGCATAGAATTCTGAAAGCGCTCGAAATCCAAGCTCGAAGAGGCAATAAATTGATTAAACGAACAACCAATTAATAAATTCACACTACGCTCAAATACAGCTTGTGCAGCATGATTGGCATATTGCACAATCAGATTACCATCCAGTATAAACACAGCAGTCGATAGGTTATCTAGTAAATTTTCAGTAGTGACAGATTCAGACATAAACTCAACGTTTCGCGCACTTTTATAGTGCAAAGTATTATTTAGCTGCTGTGATATAGATACTATTATTTAAACAATATGCTTAATTAGTACTAGTTAGCATTGATCAGAGCAGAAGCTTTTTGCAGATAAAAGGTCTGCGGCTTAGACGATGCAAGGATCTTGCCTGAGTTGTCGAGAAAATTAACTTGAATTATGTGAGCGCCTCTATTGACTGATTCAAGTTGAAATTGATTTTCACTTTGAGTTTTAACTACTTGATTATCAAGAATTAATTCAAACTTACCTGATTTTTTTGGCACAACCTCAACATTTATGGTCACTGCACCAGAATTATCACGCAAGGTTTGTTCAGCCAAAGGCGAGCGAATGGATACCACGTATTGAATTTTTGCTTTAGGTTTTGGGACTGGTTTATTGTTAACAGCTTGCTTTGACGCACTATTTAGCGAAGGCACAACTACAGTATTCATTGACGATAAATTAACGGGCACTGCCCCCTCACTATGCACATCACTGTACACCACGCTGCCGTCAGCCTTTACCGTTTTATATACCACTTGCGCAGAAACACTGATGCACAGCAGCAATAAACATAGAATACAGAATACCCGCACAATCACTCACTCCCCTTATACAAGCTGATTCGAAGCTTAAGTCAGTGTAGCTTTATTTCAGTTAAAAAAAAGCCCGCAAATGCGGGCTTGTTATTTATTTTAATAACTAACTGCGAATGTAACCTTAAACGCTGTAGTACATATCAAACTCAACTGGGTGAGTTGACATGTTTAGTAACTGTACTTCTTCACTCTTAAGCGCGATATACGCATCAATAGAGTCGTCAGTCATTACGCCACCGGCAGTTAAGAACTCACGGTCATTGTTAAGGGCTTCCAAGGCTTGCTCAAATGAACTACATACTTGTGGAATCGCTGCAGCTTCTTCAGCTGGCAAGTCATACAAGTCTTTATCCATTGAATCACCAGGGTGAATTTTGTTTTTGATCCCGTCTAGACCAGCCATCAACATAGCAGTAAATGCTAAGTAAGGGTTACCTGTTGGGTCAGGGAAACGCACTTCAATACGACGCGCTTTATCACTAGTCACAAAAGGAATACGGATAGAAGCAGAACGGTTACGAGCAGAATATGCCAACATAACTGGGGCTTCGAATCCAGGTACTAAACGCTTATAGGAGTTAGTAGATGCGTTTGTGAAAGCGTTGATTGCACGAGCGTGTTTGATGATCCCGCCAATATAGAACAAGGCTTCTTCAGACATCCCAGCATATTTGTCACCAGCAAAGATGTTTTTACCATCTTTAGAAATTGATTGATGCACATGCATACCTGAACCATTATCACCCACAATAGGCTTAGGCATAAAGGTAGCCGTTTGTCCGTAAGCATGGGCAACGTTATGTACCACATACTTATAGATTTGTACTTCATCAGCTTTCTTAACTAAAGTATTGAAAAGACAAGCTATTTCGTTTTGACCTGCGGTGGCAACTTCATGGTGATGGGCTTCAACTGTTAGGCCCATTTCTTCCATAACCATACACATAGCAGCACGAGTATCATGAGCTGAATCGACTGGAGGAACTGGGAAATAACCGCCTTTAACACCAGGACGGTGAGCCATGTTGCCTTCTTCAAACTCTGCTCCTGAATTCCACTTTGCTTCGCTTGAATCAATTTTAAACATTGAACCAGCCATATCAGTATGGAAACGTACATCGTCAAACAAGAAGAATTCTGGCTCTGGACCGACCAATACAGTGTCGCCAATACCAGTTGACTTCAAATATTCTTCTGCACGACGTGCAATAGAACGAGGATCGCGGTCATAACCTTGCATCGTCATAGGTTCTAAAATATCGCAACGAATATTGATTTGAGTTTCTTCAGCAAATGGGTCAAGAACAGCGGTTTCGCCATCTGGCATCAAAATCATGTCTGATTCATTGATGCCTTTCCATCCTAAAATAGAAGAGCCATCAAACATTTTGCCTTCTTCGAAAAAGTCTTCAGTAACTTGATGAGTAGGGATAGAAACGTGTTGTTCCTTACCTTTAGTATCAGTAAAGCGTAAATCAACAAATTTCGCTTCGGTTTCTTTAATAAGGTCAAAGGCCTTTTGTGCTGACATGGTGTCCTCCAGATAAAAAGTATACATGCATTAGTAGGAGCAACTTACTCCCAATTCTAAAACGTGCGACAATAAAGCGATAATCATGCCACATACCTAAGTGTTTGGAATGCCTTTTGTTTATGTTTTTTTAGCATAGAGTAAACGAAAAAAACATCAAGTGACGCACCACAAAGGCACATTAGCGCACCATTATGATACATGTGCACTTAAATACTTCAAATTCCGCCTATAATGTTAACGTAACGTTAGCGAAATGAGTGCCTATCTTTTATTTACAGCAAAATGCATTTGAAGTTCGCTAAACGTAGGATAAAACTGTACAATCCGCGCCCAATAAATTTCAGTAAATTTTAGCCCTGTATTTCATTTGCGAATATCCTGTCAATAATGACGAATACTTGGCCCTAACAGAGAAAAGATAATGAGTTCATCAACCACCTCAATCGAAAATTTGAGGAACATAGCCATAATAGCGCACGTTGACCACGGCAAAACCACCCTAGTTGATAAGCTATTACAACAGTCTGGCACCTTAGAAAGCCGCGGCGTAGCCGAAGAGCGTGTGATGGACTCAAATGATATTGAAAAAGAACGAGGCATTACCATACTTGCGAAAAACACAGCAATTAAATGGAACGAGTTCCGTATCAATATAGTAGACACCCCTGGACACGCCGACTTCGGTGGAGAAGTAGAGCGTGTTATGTCTATGGCCGACTCGGTATTGTTGTTGGTAGATGCGCAAGAAGGCCCTATGCCACAAACTCGCTTCGTAACGCAAAAAGCGTTCGCACAAGGTTTAAAACCTATTGTTGTTATCAACAAAATTGATAAACCTGGTGCCCGTCCTGATTGGGTTATGGATCAAGTTTTTGATTTGTTCGATAACTTAGGTGCAACAGACGATCAACTAGATTTTCAAGTAGTCTATGCATCAGCTATCAATGGTTGGGCAACTAACGATTTAGATGAGCCTAGCGAAACCATGACTCCTCTGTTTGAAACTATCATCAAACATGTTAAGCCACCAGCAGCCGATATTAACGGCACATTGCAAATGCAGATATCCCAATTGGATTACAATTCTTATGTAGGTGTAATCGGTATTGGTCGAATCACCCGTGGTTCAGTTAAACCTAACCAACAAGTGACCATAATTGGCGCTGATGGTAAAACCAGAAACGGTAAAGTTGGCCAAGTACAAGGTTACTTAGGTCTGGCTCGTCACGAAGTAGACGCTGCTGACGCTGGTGACATCATTGCTGTTACAGGTTTAGGTGAGCTTAAAATCTCCGATACTATTTGTGATCCTAGTACTGTTGAAGCCTTACCAGCACTTTCTGTAGATGAACCTACAGTAACTATGACTTTCCAAGTCAACAACTCGCCGTTTGCAGGTAAAGAAGGTAAATACGTCACATCACGTAATATCCTAGAACGTTTGCAAAATGAGTTAGTTCACAACGTTGCGCTTAAAGTCGAAGAAATGCCTGATCCGGACAAATTCCGCGTTTCTGGTCGTGGTGAACTTCACTTAGGTATATTGATTGAAAACATGCGTCGTGAAGGTTATGAATTAGCCGTTTCCCGTCCTGAAGTTATTTTGAAAGAAGTAGACGGTCAAACTCATGAACCATTTGAATCAGTGACAATCGATGTGGAAGAAGCACATCAGGGTTCTGTTATGGAACAAATTGGTACCCGTAAAGGTGAATTAACCAATATGTCACCAGATGGTAAAGGTCGTATTCGTATGGACTTCATGATCCCAAGCCGTGGCTTGATTGGTTTCCAAACAGACTTTATGACTATGACTTCAGGTTCTGGTTTGATGTACCACACATTTGATCATTACGGTCCTCACAAAGGCGGTGTAATCGGTCAACGTAAGAATGGTGTATTGATTGCCAACGCAACGGGTAAAGCCCTTACTAACGCCTTGTTTAACCTACAAAGTCGCGGTCGTTTATTCATCGGTCACGGTGTGGAAGTATACGAAGGCATGGTTATCGGTATTCACGCTCGTGAAAATGATCTAACCGTTAACGCACTTAAAGGTAAGCAGTTAACTAACGTACGAGCATCTGGTACAGATGAAGCACAAAGCTTAGTGCCACCTATCAATATGTCGTTAGAACAAGCCCTAGAATTCATCGATAACGATGAGTTGGTTGAAGTGACGCCTGTAAGTATACGTATTCGTAAGAAGTTATTGACTGAGAATCTACGTAAGCAAGCTGGACGTCCAGCTAAGTCTTAAGCTTCTAGCTTCTAGCTTCTAGCCTCTAGCCTCTAGCCTCTAGTTTCTAGTTTCTAGTTTCTAGTTTCTAGTTTCTAGAAAATACATTTAAAACCGGCGGAAGCCGGTTTTTTATTGGCCACGAATAAATTAATTAAATCCAATACTTCCAGACTCTCCAATAAAAGCCTAATGTAATGGTACAGGTGCAAATATCCTCACATGAACAAGTAAACTCAGTCTTGTTTGTGAGACTCTTTCAATTATAGTGTGTTGAATGCCACCGACGAAGTTGGAATACATTCAGATGTATTGCTCGGATATGATTTAGGACATGTACTAAAATGAAACACTTTACGTTTGGACTTAGGGCTAAGACCACCCTAGTGTTAGGAGGGCTAATCGCCATAGCACTGGTAGTAATCAGTTTTACCAGTCACTGGCAGTCAAGGCACCTTGCCGAAACTAAAGTACTTGAACTAGAGCAGAGTAAGTCTTTTGTGCTTAAACAGGCAATAGAAGTGACCTTGGAAAATCACCATCAAAACCTACACTCACTGCGCGACACATCACCAGTACAAGCGATGATAAGAAGTCGTGCCAATAACGCCATTGACCCCATAAGCGGTGATAGCTTTGAAGACTGGCGGCAACGCCTCACTGTCATTTTGAAAGCATTTCTCACCCACCACACTGAATATCAACAATTAAGGTTTATTGATATTTCCGGTGATGAAATGGTGAGAGTACAACGCAGTATGACTGGCACGGTTAATGATGTTGCTTTGAATAAACTACAAAATAAGGCTGATTCACCCTATGTAATAGAAAGCCTCAAATTAAAACCCGGAGAAACCTATTACTCTAACGTCAATCTCAACCGAGAATATGGGGCCATTCAATTCCCCCACATTCCTGTATTGAGGATCGCAACCCCAGTTTTTGGTGAGGATGCAAAAATAGCCGGGATTTTAGTATTAAACTTATCTATCGAAAAACTTTTTGCTGGCATTACGTCAGATCACAACGGCATACAACGAAGTATTGTTGACAACCATGGTTTCTATATTAAACATTCCGACCCATCTAAAACTTTTGGCTTTGACTTAGGTATCGACAATAAGCTCAGTAATGATGAGCCTTATATGGCTGAAACCATACTTAAACAGGATTCTTTCATTAGGTATGACAAAAATGAAAAAGAGCTGGAAGGATTTCAAAAAATATTTTTCTCACCTCAAGATAAAAATAATTATTGGGTATTAACCTTCCATATTCCAGAACACTTAGTGTTTTCAGAGATCACCGCTTCCCTTCAAAATTTGCTTCTATTTAGTTTATTGATAGGTCTTTTGGCAATTGTATTTATTATTTGGTTTGTTTCACGAAAAATCTTAACCCCAGTCGTTACCATGGCGGCAATGTATGAAAAATTTAAAGGGGGCGATTTGGCGGTGCGACTCGATACTGACTCAGTTGATGATGAAATTCTTACTTTATACCAAGGCATCAATTCGTTTGTTAAAAATCAACAACAGACAACAACACTACTAAAGAACGAAGTTGCCTCACAAACCAAGCGACTTTCTGCAGTTATTAATAATATTGTGGATGGAATTATTACTATTGATGAACGCGGTATTATCGAATCATTTAACCCAGCAGCAATGAAAATATTTGGCTATAGCGAACAGGAAGTAATTGGGCAGAATGTAAAAATGTTAATGCCTGAACCTTATTACAGCGAACATGACGATTATCTACGACATCATATTAAAACAGGTGAAAAAAAGCTTATCGGGATTGCACGCATCGTTATTGGCAAACGCAAGGATGGTTCTACCTTCCCAATAGAGCTTGGAGTGAGTGAACTTGTTATCGACAATACAAAACGTTTTGTTGGCATCATTCGCGATAGCACTGAGCGTCACCAAGTTGAGGCAGCCTTGAATGAAGCCAAACACACGGCCGAGCAAGCCAATCTGGCCAAAAGTGAATTTCTCGCTAATATGAGTCACGAAATCCGCACCCCGATGAATGGAGTGATAGGCATGACCAACTTATTATTAGACACCCCGCTGAATCCGGAGCAACACAACTTCGCAAAAATAGTTAAAAGCAGCGCCAAGTCATTACTTTCCATTATCAATGACATTCTGGATTTTTCTAAAGTAGAAGCAGGCATGTTGGAAATGGAATCAATAGATTTTGATATGGATCTGCTCATGAACGAGTTTGGTAGCAGTATTGCGGTGCGGGCCCACGAAAAAGGTCTAGAGTTAATCTGTCCTGCTAATCCGATTCAAAATCAGTGTTTTAGCGCTGATCCTGGGCGTATACGACAAATTCTCAATAATTTGGTTGGTAATGCGATTAAGTTTACAGAAAAAGGTGAAGTCGCGGTTTATTATCAGGTTCAGAAAAAAACAGAGAAACGCAGTACAATACTCATTGAAGTGACTGATACCGGCATTGGTCTCAGTGCAGAACAACAAGCCGGACTGTTTGAACGTTTTAGTCAGGCTGATGGCTCTACTACTCGCCGACACGGTGGGACCGGACTTGGGCTCGCTATCAGCAAACAACTAGTTGAACTTATGGGCGGCGAAATTGGCATTAAGAGTACCCTAGGTAAAGGCTCTACTTTCTGGTTTACCTTGGATCTTGAAAATGCAGAAGCTTCGGCTACTTCCTATTCTATGGCAGACCTAAGGGGACAAAAGGTTTTAGTGGTAGATGACAACTTGACCAACCGCACTTTGCTTGGGCATTTATTGACTAATTGGCATGTCGAACACACTTTGGACGAAAGTGCCCAAGTAGCGCTTGAAAGCCTTAACGCCGCAGCTGCAAAGCAGCAACCTTATGATATTGCTATAGTCGATATGCAGATGCCGGATATGGATGGCGTACAATTGGGGAAAAAAATCAAAAATAATCCGACCATCTCCAACACACACTTAGTCATGCTTACATCTCAAGGAAAACGCGGCGATACAAAAAAATTAAAAGCCGCAGGATTTAACGCTTACCTTAATAAACCAGTCGATCAAGCCGTTTTGTACAACACATTATTGCAAGTAGCGAAAATTACAACAGATGATGCGCCCATACTCAATGAATATAGTGCTCGCCAGACGCCACAGTTTAAAGCTCGAATTTTAGTGGTTGAAGACAATGCCATCAACCAGATGGTCGCCCAGTCAATGCTGGAACAGTTTGGTATTCAATCTGACGTGGCCGCTAACGGCGAAGAAGCCCTGAGAGCCCTAGAAAACTTCCCCTTCGACTTAGTATTGATGGACTGTCAAATGCCGGTGATGGATGGTTTTGAGGCTACCCGTATGGTTCGAGATCCACAATCAAAAGTGCGCGACCGCTCAATACCTATTATTGCCATGACAGCCAACACTATGCAGGGTGATCGTGAGAAATGTCTTAATTCAGGCATGAATGACTTTATCTCAAAGCCGGTGGAATCTCTGAACCTACAGCAAGTGTTAGAGCAGTGGTTAACAAAAGTGCAAAACCAAACCTGATAATAAATTTGGGAAGGCTTTACTGAACTATTACGGCATCTCGCGCCGTTTAATTGACGCACGTTTTGTCCAAAAGCAATTTGTTCGTCACACTTTGGTTTTCAAAAATTTATCCATAAAAGGCTTTATCAGACTAGCTAGTTCGGGTGCTCTATCAGAATTAGCTTGTTCTTTTGGCCCACCCAATATGGCTAATTCACACAGTAGCTGTCTGGCAATCTCCTCGCGCCCTAGGCCTCTAGAATAAATACATAACTGTTGAGTTGTCACTTTATATTCTATTGGATGGGGTAACTTGGTTTTGTTCAATATCTTCGAGCTTAAAACAACACTAGATACCTGTTTTATCCATTCTTTTGGCACGAGTTTGAATAACAAACTCAGGTCTTTTTTTGACAATGCATGAAAAGGTTCATGACTAAATTTTCCAATGATAACTTTCATATCTGTCCTGTTTTTAAGAAATGCATATGTACATTAATTCGAATATCTTTGTTAACTCTCACATTAGGTTACCTAATTTGGGAGCGCAATTACTGTAATTTTTGAATTTTTGTTTCTTTGCTCTGCGGTTAATTAAGTAATCAATTTCAGTTAAAGCAACTATTTTGGTAAGATACTTACCATCCAATTCCTAGAGGACATCTGAAAAAACTTATTGTACCCAGCACTTTGTACAAGCCTTCTTAAAAAAATTAAATAGGTACAAAGAATTAACTACGCGCCACACGCCTTTGGAGGTTCCCATTTATGATTGATTTTTTAGCTACCTTTATTTTCTTCTTTGCGGTCATTGACCCCATTGGCACTGTACCGGTTTTTATTGCTGTCACCCAAAAATTCGACAATGCCGCTCGTCGTAAAATTGCGTTATACGCAACCTTAACCTCTGCAGCCATGTTGATATTTTTTGTTGTAGCCGGTGAGCTTATTTTAACAGCTATGGGTATACCACTTAGCGCCTTTCAAATAGCCGGTGGCATTGTGTTATTCTTATTTGCTCTGTCTATGATATTTGGTGAAAGTAAACCTGATGCTGAAGTTAAACTTGCCCAAACTCATAACGACACTGCGGTATTTCCACTAGCGGTGCCATCGATTGCAAGTCCAGGTGCAATGTTAGGAGCAGTGATTCTCACCGAAAATTCTCGCTTTAATATTATGGAGCAAATGCAAACGGTAGGCATGATGTTATTAGTGTTGTTCATTGTTTATATCTTGATGCTTGGCTCAAACTTTATAATCCGAATAATAGGTAATAGCGGCGCTAGTGTAGTAAGTCGAGTCATGGGACTTATTCTAGCAGCGGTCGCTACCACTAATACCTTAGGTGGAATCAAACTGTATTTTGAATTATAACTACCTTTGTTTTGACCTAAGCACTACAGGATTAGGTTTTGATTTACTTTAGATAGGCATGCTACTGAGCGCCACTTAAATTCTAGCGACGCTCATTTTCCTATAATAATCTGAAATTGACTATTTCGCCCCCGACGCTTTGGCCCATACAATCCATCGACTCCTCCAGGGTAAGGTGTAAAACATTAAAATACAGGTCTCGTTTCGCTTTCTTAATTTAAATAAATTGCAAGGGATTACACTCACCAGGGAAATCACTGGGGCGACTTATTATCCCCAAAATGATACCAACCACTTTATTGGAGCTGTTGCTCTGACTGAAACGTTAGATAACATTAACGATCTGAATATTTATTTTGTACGCCAACAAATCCTATTAGATGATTGCGATATTCTGATCTCCGTCACTTCAAAGAATCACGTTAATAAGGTTGAAATCCCTAGACTAGTAAACAAATTACTGAAACATATCGACTGCAAGTTAACCTTTGCTTTTGCCATTGACTAACGCTCCCCTTTGCAAAAAACAGCCCTTTATTTGGTAAACCTAATACAGCCAAAAACACTTTACACTTTTTATATGACGAGGAAAATCTCATGACCATCAACGACTTGTTACTGCAATTACGTAACGCCAGCGACACAATCGATTTTAAAGACGTCATACAGGTAATTAGTCAGTTTTATGATTACACCCCTACTCGTTTTACCAATGGTACGCTGGTAAATGTAGCAGGCAGTAATGAGGGTTCCTGTAAGATTTTTTATTTTGCACAATTGCAGCAATTAAACGAGAAACACACATTGGCGTTATTTGGACGTTATTATCGTGAAGATGTGTTAGCCAACCCAAGGGGTAAAGATCACAATAATATTCGAAACTTTATGGACACAGGTTGGACTGAGTTAAAATTTGATGGTGTTGCCCTTGCCTGACTTTATCAATTAGAGATAATCAAGAAAAAACAATGCAAATGATAATAACTATCATTTGCATTGGGATATACATTGAGTTAGGATCTTCCCGAATTTTTATAAGGGAACACACAAACTCATGTCTAAACAAAAACACTCAACTTTCCAATTAGGCTCTGCAGCCCTACTCACCACATTAGCTATATCCTCGTCTAACGTACTTGCAAATGATGAAGCAACAAAATGTGAAGACAGCAATTGCGCCCAAGAAGAAATGGAATTGATTAAAATCCATGGCGTCAGAAATTCAATTTATAAGGTCGACCATTCTGGTGACATAAGGCGTCAAGCCGAGTTATTTGACATCCCACAAACGATTACAGTACTCACCAAAGACCAAATTGATGAATCTGGTCGCAGTGATTTAAAAGAAATTTTGTCTTCCCAAGCTGGAGTGACTCTAGGCACAGGTGAAAATGGTAATGCCTTTGGCGACCGTTATATTATTCGTGGCCACGAAGCACGTTCGGATGTCTTTGTTGATGGTTTACGTGATCCTGGCATGTCCACACGAGAAAGCTTTTCTGCTGAACAAATAGAAATAACAAAAGGCCCTAGCTCGACATTTGCCGGACGGGGATCTTCTGGTGGTGCGGTCAATAGCATCACCAAAAAAGCATCAACCGCTTATGATTTTGGACGTGTTGACGCATCTCTTGGCTCAGATGAGTATCATCGACTAGTACTTGATTACAATAAACCCTTAACCGAAAACTTTGCCGCACGTATCAATCTATTAACTGCCGAAGAAGAAGCACCAAATAGAGAAGGCATTGAAAGAAGCAGAGACGGGCTGTTGTTGTCCGGTTTATACGACAATACCAATGACCTACGTGTATTTTCTGACTTCTATTACCTTGAGAGTGAAGATACACCAGATTTAGGGAGCTACTTTGACTCCACTACACGTAAACCAGTGGAAGATATTCCGGTATACGCCCAAGACGAAGATTTTCTTGATTCACAAATTATGGCCTTTACTGTGAGAACCGAATACGACATCAGTGACAACTTCACCTTTTACAATGCCACTCGCTACGGTGAAACTGAAAACGGTTATATCTCAACGGGTGCACGAGGAAACGTTAGAGCAGAAGAAGATGAACTTGCCCCAAATGTTGCAAGTATTGGGCTAAGCACACACCAAGGTTGGCAAGAGATTGAATACTTCGCTACACAATTTAATTTTTTGTGGGATGTGACAACCGCTGAAATTGAACATGACTTAGTATTCGGCATAGAATTTACCGATGAACAAGTGACCAATGGTACCTTTGATATTACCTACAACAACCCCACCAATTGCACCACATCAGGCAGAAATGGAGTAAGTGGCAGTTATTGTTTATTAGATGAAAATACCGAAATGTATGCAAACCCATCACAAATCATTGGTCGCACATTCGAGCAAGGCTCCTCAGATTCATTATTTGATGCAACAACTGTTTCAGCTTATATAATGGATACCGCCAAAATCAGTGAAGATTGGCAGGTTTTCTTTGGTATAAGAGTTGACAGCATCGACTACAGCAATGATGTTGTGAGCCAAGGTACACCCCTAGATTACGCCTATAAAGATGACTTTTATAATGGTCATCTAGGCCTAGTTTATAGTGTCGCAGAACACGGCAATATTTATGCTACCTACGCCACTGCGACTAACATCAATGGTGGCGAATCAGATGTAGGTTCAAGTTGCGGATATGGCGGTTTATGCGGCGATCCTGATCAAGCATCGGTAGCAGATCCTGAGTTGGTGGAAAACATAGAGCTTGGTACTAAATGGGAATTTTTAGACGAGCGACTATTCTTAGCGGCCACTTGGTTCCAAATGACTAAGTCAGATGTCATGGAAAGTGTCGGTGATGACTACTCTACCTTAGGCACCTTAAATACAGGTAAGAACCGCGTAGACGGCATTGAATTTGCTCTTAATGGTAACTTAACAGAAACATTAAGCGTGCAAATTAGTGCCGCCACCATGCAATCTGAAGTACTAGAATCCTATACCACAGAAAATATTGGGCGGGTGTTAAGTAACTTTGCTGAAGATAGTTTCTACTTGCAACTACGCTATCAACCAACTGAAAAGTTCGCTTTTGGTGGTGACTTTACCTACAAAAGTGAAATGTTCGGTGGCCAACCCGATTCAGCAGCGGGTTACAATAGCGACCTTGATGACTACAGCATAGTCGTGCCCAGCTACAGTGTGATTAACTTGTTTGCCAACTACAATGCCACTGAAAATATGACCTTAAGACTCAATATCGGTAATATAGCCGATAAAGAATATTGGACAGCTGCGTATCGCTCTGGCGCCTTTATGTATCTTGGCGATGGTCGCACAGCTCGCGCAACTCTTACCTACGAGTTTTAATTAAACAACAAGGAATCAACCATGGTCATTATTAAGCAATTATTATCCGAAGCACAAATTAGCGGCTTTAGAGATAACCTTAATCTTGTACCATGGCTTGATGGAAAAGAAACAGCAATGGGAATGGCGGCCTCAGTAAAACAAAACGCCCAAGCCAACCCTGAAGACCCAAGAGTAAAACAACTCAGCAACCAACTCTTGGGCATATTTGGTGCCCATCCCAAGTTGGTTTCTGCGGCACTACCACATCGTATATTCCCTCCTTGTTTTAATCGTTACGCAACAGATGAATCCTACGGGTTTCATGTGGATGCTGCGATAATGCGGATGCCAAATAGCCAAGATGTGTTGCGTTCAGATATGTCCATGACCACGTTTTTATCTGATCCTGATAGCTACGAAGGTGGAGAGTTAGTGATCCAAACAGAATTTGGTGAACAACGCATAAAAGGTCAGGCGGGTGATGCTGTGCTGTATCTATCTAGTAGTCTACATAAGGTCACCCCGGTCACCAAAGGTCAAAGACTGGCAGCCATAACCTGGATGCAAAGCTTAGTGCCTGACGCGCCTATGCGCAGTATTTTGCATGAACTTGATCAAAGTATTCAAACATTACTTAGCAATCCAGATATTGAACGGCAAGAGTTAGATAGACTGCATCATGTTTACCATAATCTCATTAGGCAACATACTCAGGTTTAACGCCTTTGCACACCTAACCACTACAAAAACAGCATAGCCGTTACTTCTTTTCGTCTATCCAACGACTTAAAAGATCAGCAATTCTTTTATTGTCGTTTTCGGCGTAGGTAAGTAGCAAGTTTGCCATACCCTTTTTAGCTCTCACTTTGGGTTGCTGACGGGCAAACAGCTTGCTTAAAGGTGAGTGATACACACCTGATTTAACGCCTTTTGGCATCAGCGCTTCATTCCTTAGATTCAGCGGTTTTATCTTTAGCAAACAATAATAAAAATACCCCTAGCATAATAGCCATATCAGCAACATTGAAGATGCCGGTTCTTAAAGTGCCAATACCAATATTTAAAAAATCGATCACCGCACCATTATTAAGGGCTCTGTCGTAAAAGTTACTGATACCACCAGAAAAAATAAGAATTAACGACGATAGTCCAAATGCTGTATGTGTCTTAGTTCTTAATATATAAATGAATAGTGCAGCAAGGATTAAACCCACAGCACATACAAATATCCAAAACTTGGCTGAGTCTGACATGCCACTACCCATACCTAAAAATGCACCGGTATTTTCAATGTACCCAATACGCAGTAGATCACCCCAATAGCTGGTCATTTCAAATTTGGGTAAGTACTCAGATGCATACCACTTAGTACCTTGATCAATTCCGATACTGATTAAACAAATAACCACTATCATTTGTACGCGCTTTAAATTACTCATTTATTTTTATTTGCCCTTTATAATGTGACGCTATTATCACTAGATTGTAATTATTTCACGTACCCTAGTGACAGTCTATCTTGAGCCGCTTTTTCGTTATTTGTTTAGCGCGGTTTACCCAAGAATGATTGTTTGAGAAACTATCGTTAATCAACACAAGTCGAAACATGAAAAAATACTTACAAAAATTGCAGCAACAGATTACCACTATTCCGATAGTGATCCGCTATGGCACACTGTTAGCGTTAGCCTTGGTTTGTATAAAAACACTAGAATATCAAGTGTTTTCATTTCGATTGAATCAACAGCTGTATATTGGCATTATTGCGAGTTTTTTCTTGTTTTTAGGTGTAGCAGCTACTTATTTGTGGCGTCGATTTAACGATAGCCATGTGATTACAAACAACACAGTCCCAATTCTCACCATTAAAGAGCTTAAACTACTTCAAGGTTTAGCTCAGGGTTTAACCAATCAACAATTAGCCGATGCAACCTTCCTGTCAGTCAATACTATCAAAACCCAACTAAAATCACTCTATCGTAAGCTTCTAGTGAAAAACCGCAGCGAAGCCGTTGCCAAAGCGAAAAACTTAAACCTCTTAGAATTATAGGTCACAGGATCCGCCGTCAAAATGTTAACTAAGTGTTAACCAAAGATAATTAATTATCTTATTTAGTTCTAAAGACCGCCTCACCTGCTCGTTCTGCTTCTGTAATATAGGCATTTTAACTACAGTTCGGAGCATAAAAAATTGAAAAAAATCGAAGCCATAATTAAACCATTTAAGCTTGAAGATGTGCGAGAAGCACTAACTGAGGCTGGGATATTAGGATTAACAGTAACCGAAGTGAAAGGTTATGGACGTCAAAAGGGTCATACCGAAACCTATCGTGGTGCAGAATACAAAGTAGACTTTTTACCCAAAATAAAACTTGAAATTGTACTGACTGATGATCAAGTTGAACGTTGTATCGAAGTCATCATCGCCCAAGCCAATACAGGTAAAATTGGTGACGGAAAAATCTTCGTGTTTGACGTCGAACGTGCCATACGTATTCGCACCTCAGAAGAAGGTGAAGACGCCGTGTAGCGGTCGCTATGTAACAAATATAGCCTTGCTTTTACTCCCCTAGATTCCGTGAACATATTATTCTAATTATAAATTGAGATCCCAGATGCAAGATATTAATAGCGCAGTTGAAACACTGCTGCACAGTTCCAATACGTATTTTCTACTCATAGGTGCGATCATGGTGTTTGCCATGCACGCTGGCTTTGCTTTTTTAGAAGTGGGCACAGTCAGACACAAAAATCAGGTGAATGCCTTAGTGAAAATTATTACTGACTTTGCCGTTTCCTGTGTTGCCTACTTCTTTATTGGATATTGGATTGCCTACGACGTGACATTCTTTAATAGTGCGCAAGAGTTGGCCACAAACAACGGTTATGACTTAGTAAAATTCTTTTTTCTGATGACTTTTGCCGCTGCTATTCCAGCAATCATTTCAGGTGGTATTGCTGAAAGAGCCAAGTTTTACCCATTTTTAATTGCCTCTGCGTTAATTGTTTCACTGATATACCCATTTTTTGAAGGGCTCATTTGGAACGGCAACCACGGCTTTCAAGCTTGGTTACAACAAACCACAGGCGCAAGTTTTCACGACTTTGCTGGTTCGGTTGTCGTCCATGGAATGGGTGGATGGTTAGCATTAGTAGGTGTGTACTTTTTAGGTTTACGTAAAGGCCGTGAAAAAGACAACAAACTAATCGCCTTTGCCCCTTCAAATATTCCCTTTCTAGCCCTAGGAACATGGATATTATGTATAGGATGGTTTGGCTTTAATGTGATGTCGGCACAAAGTATGGACGGCATCAGTGGTTTAGTTGCAATGAACTCACTGATGGCTATGGTTGGTGGAATATTAGCTGCCTTATGGTTTGGTAAAAACGATCCAGGTTTTATACATAACGGTCCCTTGGCGGGTTTAGTTGCAGTATGCGCGGGGTCTGATGTCATGCACCCTATAGGATCATTATTGGTTGGTTTAATTGCGGGGTGGATTTTTGTGAAGCTGTTTACCATCATGCAACAAACTAAAAAAATTGATGACGTGTTAGGTGTATGGCCTTTGCACGGTGTTTGTGGTGCGTGGGGTGGTATTGCTGCTGGCATCTTTGGCCTTGAATCATTAGGAGGGCTGGGTGGTGTCTCGTTCACTGCGCAACTTATTGGCACAGTTGCCGGCATAGTTGTAGCGCTAATAGGTGGCCTAGTTGTTTATGGACTTGTTAACCAAATCACCACCATAAGACTATCCGAAGAAGAAGAATTTAAAGGAGCCGATTTAAGTATCCATAGCATTGGTTCCATCAATCACGACTAGTTTTTTATAATTCAAAGGGCTTCAAGGACGAAGCCCCTAATTATCACTAATATTTTCAATTTCACCCATTTTTCACCCCTCTAAACCCTTTATTTTATACATAAATAACATACAGTTAGATTTACAAAAACACTACAGGTTACAAAAAATGAACTCTATTCTTCGCTTTGGTTGTTTATATGGCTTGGCACTCGTTTTCAGTTTTTACCTATCTCATTTGCTATTAGGTACAGACCCAGACAATTTTACTAAAGGTGAAATTGTTGGCTACAGCGTGATGATCATAAGTTCGTTAGCTGTAGTCATGGGAATCAAAGAATTCAAGCAAAAACGCGCCCCCGCCCCTTTGGGTTTTATGAACGGCTTAGGAGTAGGTTTAGGGATCAGCTTCATCGCTGCAAGCATATTTGCATTGTATAACTGGTTTTATTTGGCTTTTATCAACCCAGAATTTACCGCGACTTACATTCAATATTCTGAGCAACAAATTCGCTCCAGTGGTCTAGACCCAGTCATAATTGAGCAACAACTTGCAGAATTAGCACATTATGCCGAGTTGATGAGTAGTAACTTCAATCAATCTGTAGTGATGTTTGCTACTGTGTTTATTATTGGGCTATTGTTTTCAGTCGTAACTGCGATAGCTCTGCGTACATCGCAAATACAACCTAAAATTTAAAAAAGGAGATTCCAATGGAGTTAGGACAATTTTCAGTTAGCCTTACCGTGAAAGACATTAAAAAATCCAAGGTATTTTATGAAACCTTAGGCTTTAAAGCACTTCCTGAATGTGGCTCTATCAACGATAAGTGGCTTATCTTACAAAAAGGTACCACTGTAATTGGTTTATTTGAGGGGATGTTTGAGTCTAATATTCTAACCTTTAACCCAACTGATGTCAGATCTATAGAGAAACATTTACAAGAAAATGGCATGGTTATAGAGACCGCCACTAAAGGTGAATCGGGCCCGGCCCATTGTGTTTTAAAAGATCCTGATGGTAACGTAATTATGTTTGACCAGTTTTAACGAGCGCTATTTTTATGGCTAATGAATTTGTTTGTTGGAAATGTGGGAAGCACCTAATCAATGTCATCCTGCCGATGTCACGACGTGAAGAGTGTCACAACTGTAAAGCAGATCAGCACGTGTGTAATATGTGCCTTTATTTTGTTAAAAATCGCTGTGACGAAGAGAGAGCTGAGCACATTAGTGATACCGAAAAAGCGAATTTTTGTGACTACTTCAAACCAAGCAACAAAACATTTAAAAGTGTCGACAAACAAAAATCTGCTAAAGCCAAAGCTGATTTAGCTGCCTTATTTGGCGATGAGCTCCCAGTAAAAACACCAGAAGATGAGTCTTTATCACCAGCTGAATTGGCGGACAAAAAGTTACGTGACATGTTGAACGGATTGTAATTGATGGCGAGGTTAATCCTTGTTTCAAGCTTACTCTACTGTTAGCTACAAATTTGATTTCTTCCATTCTGTTTACCCTGGTACAGCGCGTCATCTGCCCGTTTAAACAATGTTTCGAATGTATCATCTTGTTTTACCATAGCGACGCCACCACTAACGGATACTTCAACAGCAATAGGTTGCCCAATGGGATAGGCGCTAATGGCATCTTTCAGCTTATTGGCGATGGCAAAGGCACCTTCCAAGTCAGTGTTTGGCAATAAAATAAGAAACTCCTCGCCCCCCCATCGCGCTAATTTATCTTGTTCTCGAATGCCGGATTTAATCAGGTCTGCCCCAGTAATTAATACAATGTCGCCCACATCATGACCATAGTTGTCATTGATTTCTTTAAAATGATCGTAATCAATCAATACGATACAAAATACCTCCTGGGAACGACGATATCGCTCAAAAGCGCCCTGAATATACTGTTGTAAACCATGTCGATTATAAGTGTTAGTCAGAGGGTCGTTATTAGCCAAGGCTTTAAGCTCTATATTGGCTAACTTAAGCTGCCGTGTTCGTTGCTCTACTTTGGTCTCAAGTAGCTCACTCATCAGCACCAAATCTGCGTTTCGCTCCTTTAGCTTGTCAGTCAGGGTTTCGTTATTATTACTCAACTGATTAAATCGATTATTGGTCACAAAACTCTGGGACATAATAAAGCCAATAATACCTAAGCTAAAAAATCTGCCTGTAGTTATCACACCAGTTGTATTTAAAATATCATTAAGGGCAAAAGAAAAAGCGATTAGAGAACCAATCAACATAATACCTGCGCCTTTTTGTCTTTTGCTTGTTGCGACCCAAATACGCTGCAAGATGTAAAGCATGACAATCACTGCAATGACCTCAAATATCACAAATGGGATGCCAAAATAACGAGTCGGGAAGAATAAAACAAAGGCCGAAAAAAACATCCCCACCAGGTAGATAAAATAACAAAATTTGCGGTGAAACTCTTGATTGTAACTTAAGTGAAAGAAATACAGGGCTGTAGGAATGCCCGCATAAAAGCTCAAGAAATTTAACTTGGTTATCAACACAAAACCACCCGCCAGTTCTGACAATGCAAAACTCATATGTTCAATTGTAAATTCTCGAAGAAAAAACAACAGACATAAACATGCAAATACCAAAGGAATGTTATCTGTGGGTCGTAAGAAAAATTGGATCAAAGAATGGATAGCAGTAATAAGCAGTGCGCCCATAATAAACAGACTGATCGCCACTTTATCCCGTTGTAAAGTATACAGGGCATCTGCGTCTCCCAATACAATGGGTACCCATAACCCACCCCAACTCGAATGATAATTTGATATTTGAATGGTTATCGAAAACGTTTTGAGTCCTTCAGGAATTCTAACTATGGCAGTATTGTATCCTGGAGCTCCAGCCAACTCTGTATCTGACACAACGCCACCTGATGCCATAAATTCAGCATTAATATATAACCTATAGGCACTCTCAATATGTGGTATTTGGAGCGCCAAATTGCTCGCGCCGTTTTCAAGAGCAACATCTAATTGATAAGTAGCATAGCCAATAGCATCATATTTTTGATGGTAGGTTGAAGATTGCCAGCCGCCATGGCCTTGGATGAAAGTAGACTGTTTGATAGATTCTTGTGCTTGGCTAGGCTCAAGTAGTTGATTCCAAAAGAAGCGCCACTGTCCATCTAAAGCCAGCGTTTCTCTTTGCAAAAAATCCGAGGGCTGAATAGATGTCTGGCCATTGATGGCACTTTTGGTACCGGGCTGTAACGCTATACCAAAATGATAGATGAGAGGCAAAAATAACAGCATAGTCATAAAGAACAATGCGATTGATAGCGCCTTTGACCAAATTGCCATGTGAAATATTCTTAAGGCAGCCATATTTTCCTTAACTTAAGCTGTATGTACAAGATATTAACAAATTGTTGCTAATACATACTAACAATTTCCTTGTTTAAATATCCCTGAATTTCCGGTTATTTTTTATACTTGGTATTTAAATCTATACCCTTTTCATATAGGGCATTCATATTTTTATCTGAACCACTAAAGTAATAACACCACTTCATATATTGGTTCTTAAGTGCCTGACTATAGATCCCATTGGTTTGAAAACGCACCGCAGAAGTACAACTGATATAGGGCAGTCTATGAGGTGTTGCCTGACTATTAAGTTTTAAACAAATCTCAGTATCTTCAAAAATATCAATGTCAGGAATGAGTCCGACATCAAGTAACAACTGTTTTTGGGCAAATAGGCAATGGTCCAAATAATACACCCTACGCCAATCACCGCGAATGCGATTCGAATACCAAGACGTGAACCTTAACAAGGGGTGCTGAATATCAAACTGATGGGTAAAGGCGCCCCAAGATAGTTTTGGGGCAAGCTTAACTAGGGCTTTAATACCTGCAACATCCACTAGACTACGTGGATGATGAAGCAATACCATGTCGAACTTGGCATGTTTAATCCCTGCATTGAGTCGACCTGCTCGCGAGGCAATATCGGTACTGATTAAGCAAGCATTGAACTGCTGAATGAGCGAAACCGTATTGTCACTGCTGCCACCATCCACACAAATGACTTCAATGTCCGCTAGTCCATGGTATGCACTAAGCATTTTGGCCAGATAACCCGTTTTGGATTCATTTAACGTGGGAACAACAATACTAAGCAAGGTAATAAGCTCTTTTTGATTCTCTATTGGCTAGCTTAAACCAAACTAGCAGGCAGTATAATAAACGTTGAAACATCAATTAAAGCAACTAGGTTTTAAACTATTTTTATTTTAAAGCACTGACGAATGACTTAAGGCATCTGTACTCCTTAAACAAATTCTTTTATGCTAAACGTCAGGATTTATTTTGTTAACTAACTTTGATTAGGAATTTAAGGAATAACAGTTTATGAAAAAGTTAATCGGTATTTTTGCAGTAGCATTATTTTTAAGTGGTTGTGCACCAGAAATTGGTAGTGAAGAATGGTGTGCAGATATGAAAGAAAAGCCCAAAGGTGATTGGACAGCATCAGAAGGCACCGACTTTGCCAAACACTGCATTTTTTAGTTTTAAAGCAAGCTAAAACTGAAGTTATGGGGCATGTGTATGGCTCATAACTTCAAAATCATCAGGCTTTACAGAAGATTCAAGCTCACAACGCAATACATCCGAGTGTACTCAAAAATGCTAGTTTACTAACCAATAACCCTTTTCTTATATAATCACTTCTACCAATATTTAGCACCACACATGGCCGTTAACTATAGAAACCCATACACTGTGCGTCAGCGACAGCAACTGTGCCAAATTCATTTCAAGTATCTTTTTTCAAAGTATCGATGCGAATTTTAGGTAAACTGATAAGTTGGCATTTAAGTTTTTGAATCAGCCTTGTGCTTTTTTTGATGAAAATGCGCGACCAATAGTGAAGTCCATAATAACAGAGCAAAAGGTCAATAATGCGAGATAAGCTACGCCATAAAATCATTGAAGTGTGCGATAAAAAGATAGCTGCTAAGGGTCCATCGGTGGGTTTATCTTTCTACGCGTTTTTTGCTAATAAAAATGATGATCCTGAACTACTGATGGAAGCCGCCACTTGGTGGATTACAACCCATCAGTTAGACCATTTTGAAAAAGCCATAAAGATTAAAAATATGCTGTTATAACTGGCTCCAGATAACAGTCCCATTTGTCCATCACAGTTGATAGTGGCTTAAAATGTTTTTAACATTGCTTGCACTATGCCTCTAAACCAACTTAGTGCTTCATCGTCTTGGGTGTTTTTATGCCAATAAAGGTGTGTTTCAATATTGGTTAGTTTTACTGGCATGGAAACTTCGATTAATCCATTGGATTGGGTTGAGTCTGCCATCAATTCTTTGCCCAGCATATAAGGCACGGTTAATAAGAAGTCAGATTCAATCAACATGGCTTTTGCTGCGTAGTAGTTTTGGCAGCGAATACTGATATGTCGAGAAAGCCCTTGTTGTTGGAACAAAATATCCTCTGCAGCATCACCGCTTGGGCGATTGGACACACCAATGTGTTTAGCGGCAAAGTAGCTACTTTGTGTTAAGTCCCTTGCAAGGGGATGCCCTTTGCGCATTAAAACACAAAATTCACCGTCAATGAGTTTAGTGTGTAAAACCGGAGGTTTAATCGGTAGAGCCACATCAAATGCCATATCAATATGCCCAGCCCCTAACTCTCGAGTTAAATTTTCTCTATCAACTTTGACACTAGAAAAAGTAGCATTGGGTGCTAACTCAGCCAGCTTTTTAGCCAAGCTCGGCAAAATCGAAGGTTCAAGAGCGTAATGAATCCCCAAACGAAAGTGATGTTGACTGTTAAGGGGCTGAAATTCCCCCCAGTGCTGGAGTATTTGTCTTAGTCGACTTAGGTTGTCAATTATCTGCGGCGCCATACGCTGACAAGCAGGTGTAGGCAACATGCGATTATTACTGCGCTGAAAAAGTGGATCACCCAGATATTCTCGAAGCCTTTTTAAAGCATGACTCACAGCCGAGGGGGTAATATGCAACACATCTGCCGCCCGCGACATATTTTGCTCTTGATAAATACTTTCGAACACCTTAAGTAAATTAAGATCAAGCTGCTGTATTTTTGATACGTCTGGCATTTACAACCCCAATGAATAAAATTCACAATAACCATATAGTATTTTTCATTTCATTCAATTAAATAAAGAGACTATGCTAGCTTTAAGTTCTACTTTTTCCTCACTTTGGAGTCACTATCATGGATTTTAATCACAGCGAAAAAACACTAGGTTATATCGAACGTGTTAAAGCCTTTATGGATGAACACGTTTATCCCGTTGAAGAACAAATTTATGCCGAAACTCTGGAGTTAAATCCCGCTGGAGATTGGCAAAATTGGCAAGTTCATCCGTCAATTGAACCTCTTAAAAAGAAAGCACAACAAGCGGGATTATGGAATCTATTTTTACCTGACGCTAAATTAGGCAAAGGTCTCACCACTTTAGAATATGCGCCGCTAGCAGAACAAATGGGCCGAGTATTATTTGCCTCAGAAATATTTAACTGTAACGCTCCTGACACAGGCAATATGGAAGTGTTATATCACTTTGGTAACGAATACCAACAAAACAAGTGGCTTAAACCATTACTTGCCGGTGAAATACGCTCTGTGTTTGGCATGACTGAACCCGATGTGGCCTCATCTGATGCCACTAATATGCAAGCTACGGTTGAATTAGATGGCGATGAGTTAGTGCTTAACGGAAAAAAATGGTGGAGCACTGGTTTAGGTCACCCTAACGCAAAAATCGCCATTTTTATGGCCCTGTCTAATCCAGAAAATGATAAACACAGCCAACACAGCATGGTCGTAGTACCTCTAGACACACCTGGCATTGAAATTAAACGTATGTTGCAAGCATTCGGCGATTATGACGCACCTTCTGGTCATGGCGAAATGCACTTCACTAATGTACGAGTACCTAAAGAAAATCTGTTAGTGGGCATGGGTAAAGGTTTTGCTATTGCTCAGGGTCGCCTTGGGCCGGGTCGTATTCATCATTGCATGCGATCTATTGGCGGCGCTGAAAAAGCCTTGGAGCTTGCGATGCAGCGCGGTATGTCACGAACTGCATTTGGTAAACCCTTAATGATGCTAGGAGGAAATCGCGAACGTGTCGCAGAGGCGCGCATCGCCATTGAACAAGCCCGTTTATTAACTCTACAAGCTGCTTGGAAGATTGACAACGTAGGGGTTAAGAATGCCATGGTGGACATTTCTGCCATTAAAGTAGCAGTGCCCAAAATGCTTGAAGAAGTGGTTGATATGGCAATCCAAATACATGGCGGAGCCGGAATGTGTGACGACTTCCCACTGGCCAGATTTGCTGCTGGCGCCAGAGCCTTGCGCCTTGCCGACGGTCCAGATGAAGTACACAAAGGCATGGTTGCACGCTTAGAGTTGAAGAAATATCAATGAAAAAAAATGTATTAATAACAGGTGGCGCTTCCGGTTTAGGTGAAGCGCTGGCGTTACAATATGCCAAACAAAATTATGATGTGTGTATAGCCGATCTTAATTCAGAACGTGGGCATAAAGTAGTGGATAGTATCTGCAAGTCAGGTGGCGCCGCCTTCTTTTTACCTTGTGATATCACTAACGAAACCAGCATTGAGACACTCAAACAACAATTGCTAACGCGTTGGCCCCAAGTGGACGTATTAGTGAACAATGCAGGTGTTGCCACGGGTGGCGCCTTGGAATTTGAAGATATCGAACAGTGGGAATGGGTATTAAATATTAACGTATTGGGCATGGTGCGTATGTGCCGTGCATTTGTGCCTATGATGAAAAAACAAGGTGGAGGCAAAATAGTTAACATTGCTTCGCAAGCTGGGATCACCCCAGCGCCACTCATGGGAAGCTACAATGCCAGCAAAGCGGCAGTAGTGAGTTTTTCTGAAACCATGCACCTTGAATTAGCTGACGATAACATTCATGTGAGCGTGGCTTGCCCGGGGTTCTTTTCCACTAACTTGGACGAATCGCTGCGTAGCAATCAACCAGGCGTGGCAAAACTGGTGAGTAAAATGCTGCATAATTCATCGGATATTACCGCAGCTAACGTAGCCGAAGCCATCTACCAAGACAGTGAAAACCTCAAGTTTATAACTATCACCCATAAAGAAGGTCGTACTGCGTTTCGTATGAAACGCTGGTTAGCCCCGATGCGTTATTTGGCCATGATGAAAAAACAATTAAAAAACTTTAAGCCAAGAGCCTAATACCTTGAGCGACACTGATACACAAAAGGTAATAGATACAGCAGGTCAAGTAAGAAAAGGCGAAGAGCTTAATCTCAAAACCTTGGTTCCTTGGCTAGAAAAGCATATTCCTAGTCTTAAAGGCGAGCCTAAGGTGACCCAATATTCTGGCGGCGCATCTAACTGGACATATTGTTTAAGTTACCCTACTGAAGAGGGTGCGGTGCGTGAAGTCATTTTACGCCGCGGACCTGCGGGAACCAAAGCTAAAGGTGCCCACGATATGGGCCGTGAGTTTCGTTTACAGACAGCCTTAAAACCTGTTTATAGCTATGTGCCAAAGATGTTAGGTCATTGTAATGATGAATCAATATTAGGGGCAGAGTTTTATGTGATGGAAAAGCTCAATGGGCTGATCCCAAGAATGAACCTACCTAAAGGGCTCAAACTTGAACAAAACAGTACTCGGCAACTTTGTCTGAATGCGTTGGATAGCCTAATAGAGTTACATCAAGTAGATTACCAAGCAGCAGGACTCGACCATTTAGCCAAAGGTGAAGGTTATACCCAACGTCAAATAGAAGGTTGGAGCGCCCGTTATACCAAAGCCAAAACATGGAATGTACCCAGCGGTAAATATGTCATGAATTGGCTTAAAAATAATAGGCCTCGCCATGAGTATATTTGTTTAACCCATAACGACTTCCGATTTGATAATTTAGTATTAGATGTTAATGACCCTACTCAAATTTTAGGCGTCTTGGATTGGGAACTCGCTACTTTAGGCGATCCTTTAATGGACTTAGGCAATAGTTTAGCCTATTGGGTGCAAGCAGATGACGATAAGCTCGCTAAATCGACCCGTCGTCAACCCACACATTTACCTGGTATGTTGACCCGCAAAGAAGTGATTGACTACTACTTAGAAAAGACCGGATTTAAGGTCGACAACTTCGCCTTTTATGAAGTCTATGGTTTATTTCGATTAGCGGCCATTGCACAGCAAATTTATTATCGTTATCACCACAAACAAACCGATAATCCAGCCTTTAAACACATTTGGTTCTTTGTACATTATTTGCTTTGGCAATGTCGCAAAGCCATCAAAGGTAAACGCTAAAGGAGCACTACTATGACAGCGATTTATTTGATTAGGCATGGACAAGCATCTTTTGGTAAAGCCGAATATGATTGTTTATCTGAGCTTGGCGAACAACAAGCGGCGCACTTAGGTGATAGTTTTAAAGCTCGAATTGGCAGCTTTGATAAAGTAGTGCTAGGCAGTATGCAGCGGCACCATCAAACGGCACAAGGTTGTCTAACCGCTATGGGGCAAACCAATTTTGAAATGCATCAAGATGCAGGATGGAATGAATATGATCATCAAGACATACTCGCACAATTCGACCCTGAGTTAGCCACTGCCAAAGGTGTAAAAGACTATGTAGGACGCCAAGACAATCCACATAAAGCCTTGGAGCATGTGATTGCTCAGGCTTTTAGTCGCTGGATAGGTAGCTTACATAATCAAGATTATATTGAGTCTTGGCCAGAATATCAGCACAGGATACAGACCGCCTTAGCAAACTTAATTAGTCGCCTTGATGGTGAAAAACGTGTCGCGGTGTTCAGTTCAGGTGGGCCCATTGCATTGTTATCTCAAGCCATACTAGGTGTACCCGCAGAAAACTTAATGACCCTTAACTGGACCCTAGTAAATTGCGGTATCACCAAACTCATTAACACCAAAAAGAGAGTGATTTTATCCACACTCAACGAACACAGCGTATTTGAGGGCAAGAGTAAGCACCTACTGACTTACAAATAAAAACCTAACAAATTTGAACCACAGAGGCCACCGAGAGCACAGAGTAAAAGAAAAGTATGATTTTAAATCTGTTTCTCTTTGTAGCGTAGCGCTCTGTGTTCTCTGTGGTAAATAA